>ERZ1034865.3-NODE-3-length-252580-cov-22.320451_pt1 | contig 252580 bp, 213 predicted proteins | sample MGYA00520632_ERZ1034865 | MGnify/ENA primary metagenome ERZ1034865 (study PRJEB33766, sample SAMN09781738) | gut metagenome | biome: gut microbiome | host: Homo sapiens | place: Madagascar | study: EMG produced TPA metagenomics assembly of the PRJNA485056 data set...
TCCATGGGTTATACCCTAAGAGCAAACCACCCGCTATGCGGGTGGTCATGATTTTGGGCCGCAGGTCTGCAGACTAGGGTGCGTCCCAGGTGCTGCCTTTCCGCACCGTTCCCCATACCGTCCGGCTGCCGCTTTGCGGCGTTGTGTTCGGATCGCTCCCCACAGCATCGCATCCAGCCCGCTTCGTGGCGCAGCGGTCGGATCTATTCTCGTGGCATTGCGCCCCGTCGCCTGCGGAACCGTGGCTGCTGCGATTGCATTGCTTGCCGAAGGCGCCATCGCATCTGGCCTCCTGTGAAACCGTGGCCAGATCGCTTTCTGCGGCGCCTCGTCCGCGGCACTGTACCCGACGGCGCGTTCATAGAGCACTGCACCTGGCCCGTCCCGCCCACAGCATCGCATCCAGCCCGCTCCACCTATAGCATTGCGCCCGGGCTGTTTCGCCCATGGCTTTGCCAAAAGCTGTCATGGGAGCCTGAAAACAAAAAATCGGTTCGGATTGCAACTTTTTTGCGATTAGGGATTGTCGCGTGGCTCCAAATCGCGGATCGGGGCGTGAAAACGTGGATAATTGGCCATAAAGCGGCCGATTTTTCGCTTTGCCGGGGCGGAAGGGAGTCCCTAATCGAAAAAAAGTTGCAGAGATCTGAGAATTTTTGTTTTTGCCCTCCCGCAGGGGCTGTTCCTCCTGCTACGCAACGGCTTGGCATCATCTTTGCTTTCTCGACGGTTGTGTTTGTTTATGCCGTAAGCTGAATTCATTGCAGGAAAATGTGATGCGTAGGGTGCTCGGTCGTGCTGCGCATATCGTGTATGCCCCATCTTCTCGGGAAGCGTAAGAGGCGCGTACGGGAGGTATCTGCTTGCTTTAGTGCAAGATGGGCACGCTGCTCATCTTGCCTGTGATGTGAGTGGGGTACGTGTAGCTTATGGCGGCGTTTGACTGTGTTTGGCTTGCAACGGGTGCGTTCCGCTCTTTGCCGACGAAAGGTACTTGTTCGATTTGCTGCATAGGTGTGCAGCTGGGAAAAGGAACCGCAATGAATAACGGTGATAAAACAACGGTAGTAAACAATGGTGATTCGTCCGCTAACGGAGTCTCGGCCGAACCTGAATACGTGGTTCCCGAAGTGTTGCCTATGGACGACGAGGAGAACCCGAAGCATAAAATCAAGGGGGCGGCCCAAATAGCGGCAGGTACTGCCTTGACTGCCGCAGGCGTTCCCATGCTTGTTCTGCCCGGCCCCGGCGCTGTGGCAATTGCGGGCGGTGCAGCCTTGATAAGCAAGGGCCAGCGTAATTGCTCGGGTCGTTCGGCAACACCTTTCGAGGAAAAACTCGACGACGTTGCCGAAAAGGCCGCCGTTGCGGTTAAAGCCTCTGCCGAGAAAACCGCTCACAAAGCAGCCGAAGAGGCTCCGAAGGTTGCGAAGAAGGTTATTTGCGAAGCGCCACTTGTTGCTGGAGCGGCGGTTCGCGCGGCAAAGCCTGTCGTTAAAGGCGTTGCCGGTGCAGCAGCTCAGGTAGCAAAGCCCGTTGCGAAAAGCGCTGCGGGTGCGGCAGTGGCTGCGGGTAGTCAGCTAACCCAGAAGGGCTTGAAATACTTGCGAGATAAGAAAAGCACCAAGAAATAAGCCCGTTTACCAGGCGTTTCTTGCTGTAGCCCATAGCACTTCGTATTCTATGATCACAGTTAAGCAAAGGGGAGGTTTGGGAGCTATGGATAAAACTGCATTTCGATCGCTAACCTACGGCATGTACCTGGTTAGCTCCTTAAGGGACGGAAAACCTGTTGGTTGCGTGGCAAACACATTTACGCAGGTTACGAGTAACCCAGCTCAGGCAAGCATTGCGCTGAACAAAGACAACTTCACCACGCAAGGCGTGCGCGAGGCGGGCGCGTTCGAGGTTGCGGTGCTTGACCAATCCGCTTCGATGGAGCTTATCGGTGCCTTCGGATTCCATTCAAGCGCCGATACCGATAAGTTTTCGGGGTTTACTACCGAAACGTCCGCACAGGGTATTCCGTACGTTTCCGAACAGGTATGCGCACATTTTTCGGTGAAGGTTGAACAGGAAATCGATCTGGGGTCCCACGTGCTCTTTATTGGCGCAGTTACCGATGCCGCACCTCTTGGCGGCGAAGAGCCTATGACCTATGCCTACTACCATCAGGTTAAAGGAGGCAAAACGCCGCCCAAGGCACCGAGCTTCAATGAAGACGCTCCTGCGAAGAAAGAGGAATCGGACCCCGCGGCAGGTCGTACGTTCGCGTGGCGTTGCACGGTTTGCGGTCATATCGAATACGTCGACGAGCTTCCAGAAGACTTCACCTGTCCGATATGCGGAGTGGGTAGGGATTTGTTTGAGCGTATAGAACTGTAGGCCCAATTTCGGCAGCGAGCGCAGCTGCAACGCCTCTCGGAAGGGTAGCGAGCGCTAGCATGATGCGCCTCGGAGGAGCAATTCTTCTGGGGCGCATTTTTTGATGGTGCGCCCTTCCGCCGCTTATTAGCGTGTTCTTTCCGCGAACCAGTTTGTTGTGGGCAGCTGTTTGAGGACGGTTCGCTATTATGGCGCAAGAAGAGAAAGGACAAGCCCTATGAATGTAGAGCTTTTGCAATACCCTGAGCATCCCGAACGCGCGGTGGCAACGGCGGCACGTCTTTGCTATGCCCCCGTTGGCGCAACTGAGCTTATGGAAACCATGCCACCGGAGCGCGTTCAAAGCGTGCTTTCTACCATTATGAAATCAGGCCATTTTTCTACGCTGGAACACGTGAGTTATACCTTTGCGGTAGACGGCGTTTCTCGTGCGCTTACTCACCAGCTGGTTCGCCATCGCCTGGCCAGCTTCAACCAGCAGTCCCAGCGCTACGTTAAGTTCGCAGGGGATGTCGAAGTGGTGAAGCCCCCTACGGTTGCCGCCCAGGAAGAGACCTCCCGTGTGTTCGATGAGGCAATCGATGCCGTTGTGGATGCGTATCATAAGCTCCTTGATGCGGGTGTTCCTGCTGAAGATGCCCGTTATCTTCTTCCCAATGCCGCAGAAACTAAGATTGTCATCACTATGAATATCCGTGAGCTGCTTCATTTCCTGAGCCTGCGCTGCTGCAATCGCGCTCAATGGGAAATCCGTGAGCTTGCCAATCGCATGCTTGAGCTTGTTCGCCCCACGGCTCCCTATATCTTTATGGATGCTGGTGCTCCCTGTGTTCGCGGAGCGTGCCCCGAAGGTAAAATGACCTGCGGAAATCCATATCCAAAAGTAGTAAGGGAGTAGCCTTTCCCCATGGGAAGCGATCTGAAACGAGCATTTACCGAAGATGGCCAGCGTCGTACCCATATTGGCGGGCAGGCGCTTATTGAAGGCGTGATGATGCGGGGCAAGCTCAACTGGGCCGTTGCCGTGCGTGAGCCCGATGGCCATATGCACTCCGAGGAACATCCTCTGTCAAAGAAGGGAAAGCGCGCCAAGTGGCTTTCCTGGCCGTTGGTGCGCGGGTGCGTGGCCCTGGTTGATTCATTGGTGTTGGGGTATAAGGCGCTTGAGATTGCCGCCAACCATGCGTTTGACGACGAAGACGAGCAAGCGGAAACAGTAGCCGAAGAAGTGGCTGCGGGCGGCTTGTACATCGACGGCGACTTTGACGGTCAAGAATACGATTTCGAGGATCAGGGCTCCATTGACAATGGGGGCCTTCAAAAATCTGACGGCAGTCAGGCCAGAAGGAGTGAGCCCGAACAAGAATCCCCGTTTTCTTGGAAACATGATTTTGGACGTCCGGATACCATGATCGACGCCCTTGGTGCCCAGCGGACGCTTGAGGTGGTAACCGAACCCAGCGAGCAAAACATGCAGGGTGGCCAAACGGGGCCGCTTCATGCGTCCGAGGGTCAAGGCGTTCCCGCTCACGCCGCCAAGGAGGAAGAAGAGCCATTTTTCGGGAAAGCGGAAATGGCAATTTCCCTGGTTATGGGCTTGGTCCTAGGAGTTGGCCTGTTTATCTTCTTGCCCGCTTTGGCATCCAATGTGCTGGTCGGCGAATACGAAACCAACCCCTTTGCATGGAACATCATTGATGGTTTGATGCGTGTGATGATATTCGTCTTTTACGTATGGCTGATCGGGCGTATGAAAGACATCAAGCGCATGTTTTCCTATCATGGTGCCGAGCACAAGACCATCCACTGCTACGAGCACGGGCTTGAGCTTACGCCGGAAAACGCGCGGAACTTTCCGCGCCTGCATGTGCGGTGCGGCACGGCATTCTTGATCATGGTTATGATCATTGCCATTTTGGTATACACCATCATTCCGCTGAATTTGCTCATTGAAGGATGGGGAATCAGCGGCCCTGCTGCATTTGCCCTGCTTATAGTGGTGCGTATTGCCCTTATGCCTCTTATCGCAGGTATTTCATACGAAATTACCGTGAAGTGGGCGGGCAGCCATCCCGAAAACCCTTTGGTGCGCATCGTCTTGTGGCCAGGTATGCAGATGCAACGCTTAACCACCAACGAACCCGACGATTCCATGCTGGAATGCGCCATTGAAGCTATGCGATTGGTGCTGGAGCGCGAAAAGGCAGAGTCGGAAAGCGCGATGAGCTAGCCTTTCGCTCTGTTAACGGCTCTTTCGATGGGGCAATGCGGATCCGTTATTATGTTTTTCGCTTCGAGCTTCTCAATTCGGGTATGCTGAATCTTGCTACGCAGCAGAGGGGCTCCAGGCGTAGTGGGCGCGGCGCTATTCTGCCGCATAGCAAAGGCTGCGCTCGGGAAGCACTGCCAAACAAAGGAGCAAATCCCCGCACACGTTAATAAGCAAATCGGGGTTAAACCGTGTGAATAGCGGCTGGGCTTAAAGCCCGGCAGAAAAGGAGGAACCGCGTGAAACTGGTTGTTACCGAGAAGAACGACGCGGCTCAGAAGATCGCAGATTTGTTGGGCGCAACAAAGCCCAAAGCCGACAAGGTATATTCCACTCCCGTATATCGCTTTACCGTCGATGGCGAAGATTGGGTCACCATTGGCCTTCGTGGCCATATCCTGGAGCCTGATTTTGCCACAGCGCTGGTGTATAAGAAGCGCGGCGGATGGCGTGGCGTTTCCGCCGACGGCGAAGTCATGGAAGCCGATATCCCCAAAACGCTGCCCAGACCACCTTTCAAAAAGAAGAAGCCCTTCACCGAAGACGGCGTGGAGCTGAAGGCTTGGAAGATGGATGCGCTGCCGTATTTGGTGTATTCGCCTATCGAAAAGCGCCCCAAGGAAAAAGACATTATCCGTTCGCTGAAGAACTTGGCGAAGAAAGCCGACTCCATCGTCATCGCAACTGACTTTGACCGCGAAGGTGAGCTTATCGGTTCGGATGCGCTTTCATGCATTCAAGAAGTCAATGACACGGCACCTGTTTCCCGTGCACGCTATTCTGCATTCACCAAAGAAGAGATAACTCACGCATTCAGCAACTTGGTAACGCTCGATACCAATTTGGCTAGTGCGGGCGCTTCACGTCAGGACATCGACCTCATCTGGGGCGCGGTGCTTACGCGCTACCTTACCTTGGTGAAGTTTGCCGGCTACGGCAACGTGCGTTCTTCTGGTCGCGTGCAGACGCCCACCCTGGCGCTTATCGTTGCCCGTGAGCGCGAGCGCTTGGCGTTTATTCCTGAAGATTACTGGGTAATCAAGGGCTCTTTCGACGAAGACGAAGATGCCTTCATCGCCCCTCATGCAACGGCGCGTTTCAAAGCTGAGGCGGAAGCCAATGCGGTAATGGCACATGTCGAAGGCCAAACCTCGGCACGCGTTGAGTCCATTACGAAGCGCAAGCGCACCGTGGCACCTCCTGTGCCGTTCAACACCACGAGCCTTATGGCGGCGGCTTCCGCTGAGGGTCTAACCCCCGCACGAACCATGCGTTTGGCGGAAAGCCTGTACATGGATGGCTATATCAGCTACCCCCGTGTAGACAACACGGTGTACCCCTCTTCGCTCGATTTGGCAGACACCGTGAAGAAAATCATGGGCAATCCCGCCTATACCCCCTATTGCAAGCAGCTGCTTTCGGGCGGTCCTTTGCATGCAACACGCGGCAAGAAAGAAACTACCGACCATCCGCCTATTTATCCTACGGCCATGGCAACGCCCGACAACCTTCCCGCGGCGGAGTACAAGCTCTACAACCTTATTGCCCGTAGGTTCCTGGCAACGCTCTCCGATGCTGCCATTGTGGAAGGCACGAAGGTATCGCTCGTTGTAGGTGGCGAAGAGTTTGTGGCTAAGGGCGACGTTTTGGTGAAGCCGGGCTTCCGCGGCATCTACCCTTACGGCCTGAAGAAAGACGAGCAGTTGCCTGCACTGGAAGAAGGCCAGGAAATAGCCTTCAATGGCGCAACCTGCACAAAAGACCAAACCAAGCCTCCAGCCCGCTACTCGCAGGGCCGCCTTATCCAGGAAATGGAAAAGCTTGGCTTGGGCACAAAATCCACCCGCCATTCCATCATCGAACGCTTGTATGCGGTGAAGTATGTGCAGAACGATCCTATCGAGCCTAGCCAGCTCGGTATGGCAGTGTGCGATGCCCTCGATAAGTTCGCGCCTCATATCACCCATCCTGAAATGACGGCAGAGCTCGAAGAAGAGATGGACAATATCGCCGAAGGCCAGAAAACAAAGACCGAGGTGGTAACCAATTCGCGCAATTTGCTTTCCGAACAGCTGGCAAGCTTGCTTCCTCATTCTGAAGAAGTGAAGGACGCCCTGGCCGATGCCGTTGCGGCCGATGCCTATGTGGGTCCATGCCCCAAGTGCGGTAAGGATCTGCAGCTGCGCTCTTCGCAGAAAACGCGCTCAATGTTCATCGGTTGTGCGGGTTGGCCCGATTGCGACGTCACCTATCCGCTGCCCAAGGGCAAGATCGAGGCGTTGGAAGAGAAGTGCCCTGTTTGCGGCATGCCCCAAATCAAGGTTACGGCATTCCGCTCTAAGCCGCGCGTTTTGTGCATCGACCCAGAATGCGAAACCAACAAAGAGCCCGACCTGGAAGTGGGTATTTGCCCCACGTGTAAGGAAAAGGGCCTGGAGAAGAAGCTCATTGCACGTAAGAATCCGCGTACGTTGAAGCGCTTCATCCGCTGCGAGAACTACGATGAATGCGAAACGGGCTACCCTCTTCCGCAGTATGGCAAGCTTACGGCAACGCAGGAAGTGTGCGAAAGTTGTGGCGCCCCCATGGTTATCGTCACTACGCAGCGTGGGCCTTGGAAGCTCTGCCCAAACTTCAATTGCCCCGCCAAGGAAGAGGCGACAAAGAAGAAGGCCGAAAAGGCCGAGGCGAAGAAGGCTGCCAAGAAGCCTGCGGCAAAGAAGAAGACCGCAGGCAAGAAAACCACTGCCAAGAAGGCAGCTGAAAAGAAAGCGGCCGAATAAGGCAAGTAAGCAAGAAGACCCCGCTCATTCAAGAGCGGGGTCTTCTTTTGCAAGGGCTGAGGCTTGCGGAGGATTTGGGTCAGGGTGCAAACCTCATGAAAGAGAGAAGTGGGTGGTTAGAGATCTTGCTCGGTAAGTTCTTCGCGAGGAAGCTCATTTCGCTTGCTGTATACGATGAGGCCGATTACGAGCAACAGCGCCATGCAGATAAGAGCTACTGTGAAAACGCCATCATAGCCACCGAAGTTTTCGGAGATGAATCCCCAGATGTAGGATCCGCATGCGCCGCCAAGACCAAGAGACATTCCGATATTTGACCAAATAATGGGGTATGCTGCGCCGCTTCCGAAAACTGCTCGAACAGTCATGGGCATTACTACTAGAACGGCTGCAATGAAAACGCCCATCAGTACGCTGCCCACAGGGAGCAGGGCGGTATTGGGGAACTGCCACATAAGCACCAGGCCGGCCATACCGCTTGCGCAGATGAAGATAATTGCGTTCCTCAGGTTGATATCGGAGAAGAGACCAAGGCCTACCTTGCCTGCCGCGTTGCCGAAGCTGTTGAATGCGGTAAGCTCAGCGCCGGTAACAAACGCTCCCGCAATTGCTCCTGCAACAACGGCGTCTTGCTGGTTGAACCAAACCACGTAGCTTGCGAAGTACGCGTTGATGTTGCAAACGGTATTGATCAGGAAACCGAAGAGGATAACGAGCCAGAAAACCAGCGACTTTCGTGCGATGCTCGGACGAACGGACGGCTCAATTTCCGACTCGTTGCTTTCCGCCTTCTTTGCAGCGATTGCCTTTGCTGTTCCGTAGGGGAGCATGCCGTGGCGCTCGGGGCGGCTCTTCATAAAGAGGCATACACCAACCGTCATTACCACCAGGGAAATAAGACCCAACGTCATGTAGCTGAAGCGCCAGCCGCCAGCGTCGATAAGCATCTGGGCGATGGGGCTGAAGAGCATTCCTCCGAAGCCAGTAAAGGCGGTGCAAAGGCCGATAATCAGTCCTGTGCTTGAACGGAACCACATGTTCATGATTGCCGCAACGCCAACGCCGAGCATTACCGCATTAGTGATACCGGCGATGCCGCCAAGGATCCAAATCATCCAGAGTTCTGGTGCGGCGCCGAAGCCGATCAGGGCAAGCGATTCAAGTACTGCTGCTGTGAGGATAACCACCTTAGGGTTGCGCTTTGCAAGGAAGATGCCAGCAAATGGAGATGCGACGATACCGGTAATGTAGTCAATTGACCTCCATAAGGAGATTTGGCTTACGGGAACCCCAAAGTCTTGCGCCATAACGGGGAAGAAGATTCCGCAGCAGCTGTTGAGAATTGCGGACGGTACGGCGCAAATCAGTACGCCGACCAGGACTATAGGGAAATAATGAATGAAACTTTTTTCTTCAAGGTTCGTGTCTGCTGTCTTGCTATTCGACATCCTGAACCCCTCCTCTGTACTGTTTGATTGATTTAGTGCAGCACTCATTGGTTTCAGGATATGAACATGTTCAGCGTTTGAGAAATAACGAAACTTGAAGTCTTTTAAGAAAAATGAATAAGTAACAGTTATTCCGAACGCATACTTTTATCGATGGAGGATCAATGCTGTTGCGCTTGTGCGCGATTGCTTTTAGTGGTTGTTGGCGGTTCTGCTGTCGTTATAAATTTGACCAACTTCTATATCGAGCAAAGGTATTTCAAGTCGTGTTAGGCTTCGTCTATCGTTTTGCCCAGAAGGAACGAACGTGTTCATGTTCCGGCAAAGCGCATTATGAGGAGGAGTTATGGCAAGCTTTTTCAAGGAGATCGATCCAACGCAGTTTAAGCGTTATTGGCTTGATATTCCTTTCGGGGAAGATCCACGGCAGACGATGGATATCTGGCTTCCCGACGAGGGGGATGGCCCCTTTCCGCTGATTGTCTTTGTGCACGGTGGCGGCTGGGTAGGAGGGGACAAACGAGAGAACACCATGCCGGGAGCCTTTAAGGTCATGTCTCAGGGATATGCTCTTGCTTGCATCAATTATCGAATTGCCCCTGATGTTGTTTGGCCTGCGCCCCTTGAGGACGTGAGGGGTGGTCTTCGCTATTTGAGAGCTCATGCTGAGGAATACCAGATCAAAACGGATAAGATTGCTGGATGGGGCAATTCTGCTGGGGCTCATATCCTGAATATGATAGCCGCACTGTCCGGAAGGCCCATCATGAAGGGTAACTATCTGGGTAACGAGGATCAGGACGATTCGATCCAATGCCTGGTTAGTCTTTATGGCCCAACGGATATGTATCAGGCAGATCTGTGCAATATGCTCTCTGAAGAGGATGTTGTTAATGCAACAGGCGGAACTGAGGTTGCCGCCACTGGTGAGGGCATGGTCTTTCCCCATAATTTGATTATGGGATTCAAGAACAGCAAGAATCCCGTTGCTGCTGCCTATGGAAGTCCCATCAACTTCGTAACGGACCAGTTCCCTCCTGCGTTTTTGCTGCATGGGCTCTCAGATCCCGTTGTCCCGTATGTTCAGTCGGTTTCCTTCATGAACAAGATCAATGAAACATGCAACGAGAAGCGGTGTTCGCTGAAGCTGTTCCCCAATGCTGTGCATGGAGACGAAGCTATGAAGACTGATGAAGTGGTAAATGAGATCCTTGACTTCATCGATTCTCAGCTCTGGGAGGGGGAGCACGAGCGTACGGAGCTGCCGCATGAGATTGCGATTAGGGAGCTTGACAGCGACAAGGGCGATAAGTTCGAGCACTGACGCTATATTGTGATCCGAAATTCCATACTGTTTTATAGGGCGCTATATCGAATATAGCGCCCTATAATTTTGCCTACACTGAATTGATCAAACGCTTCTCTTAAGGCTGTCGGCGTAGTCCTGTAGGTAGTTGATGAAAGTCCAGGTGCTTTCTGTTGGGGTTCTATGCTCGGGGATACGAACGTAAAGGTAACGATGCCGCTCAACGTCTGAGGGCTGTTTCGCCGCAAAGCGATACGTGTTTTCCATTCCGGAAAGCCAGGTGAACTCGCCTGCGAAACAGCACCCCAAACCGTTTTCGACAAGACTCATTATTTCGCCGTAAAGCTGCATTTCCATTGCAACGTAAGGGGAGAAGCCGGCTTCTTGGCACATAGCCTCACCGATAGCGCGGAATTCGCCAGGATTGCTGAATAGAAATGGCTCATCTTTCAGGTCGGCGAGCTTGATGTCCTGCGCATCGGCCAAGTCGTGGTCTGGAGGCAGAACAACGAGGATTCTTTCTTTGCCGAGGGGAATATGGTTTTCATCGTCGATTTTTACGACGGAACTCACGAGCTCCATGTCAAGAGCTCTGTTCACAAATTGGGGTGAATTGGCGTATCCCATGCTGATGGTGATACCGGGGTGTTTTTCGTAAAAGCCGCTAATCATAGCGCCGACATTCCCCATAGGGATATTGGTGCTGCAACGCACGCTTCTCCTATTCTTTTCCTCGTTGTCTTGGATGGTTCGTTTCGCCTCGTTCAAAATGTTGAAAGCGGCGCGTGCTTGCTCAGCAAGGTAGCGTCCGTTTTCGTTGATCACGAGTTTCTTGCCAACGCGATCGAATAACTTTTGCCCTATTTCTTTTTCCAAGTTCCGCAGCGCGCTGCTCAGCGCAGGTTGGGAGATGTGCAGGATTTCAGCTGCCTTAGACATGCTTCCGCATGACGCAATTGCCAAAAAGTACTGAAGCTGACGCGATTCCATGATCGACCCCTCTGATGTAACCCCTCTTGCTCGGCACAGGGCCGAACCTCCCTTTTGATCTTAGCCGACAAATACGCGAATGCCCATTAGAGGTTGCATTCAAAGAGGGAAACAGCTGTCCTTATGGGTGGATGCGCGGTGTTTTTCCATAGAGGAAGCCAATATAACGTTCATGCCCCATCGATCAGTCTTCATGAACTAGCAGGTCAGACGGTTAATTTCTGCTGACCTGCTAGTTTATTTGCGCTCGAAAAACGCCCCGCTGGTGATGATTTGGTGATCTTTGCTATACAGCCTTCATCTTCGCTTCCGTCAGAAGTTCGCCGATGGTACCCGCACACTCAACGTCACGCTGGGGCATTGCGTGGGCGTAAATGTCACTTGTTATGCTCGGTGAAGCATGACCCAACCGAGCGGAAACGCTGATAACATCCTCCCCGTTGGCAAGAAGATAGGTAGCCTGCGTGTGGCGCAGCTCATGGAAGCACGGGCGTTCCCCTTGACTGTCCTTGAACTGGTGCCTTTTGCAAAACTTCCTGAATTGGTTGCTAAAAGACGTTGGGTTCAGCGTCCCCCCTGCAAGCACCGCAACGCCGCCAAACCTGCGCCCACATGTTGAGCAGCAGATCGGCGTTTTCGGAACCTGCACGACACCTAGCGCGGAAAGCTTGCGTTTCTGCTCGCGCTTCCACTCCCTGAGCCATTGGAGCGTCCCCGCATCAACCGTTACCGTTCTGTTCCCGTTTTCGGTCTTTGGCGCTTTGATGGTATTGGACGGAACGCCCGCCTTCCTCGCTCCACGCACAAAAACAAGGCTCTTCGTGATTGATGCCGTTTTCGCTTTGAAATCAATGTCGTTCCACGTGAGCGCCAACACCTCGCCGCGCCGTGCGCCGATAGCCAAGCCGATTCTCACGGCTGCCGAGAAGCCGCTGAACCCTTCCTCTTCGTCAAGAACGTTCAGCATCCTTCCCGCTTCCTCGAACGAAAGGTATCCGCGCTTCTTTTCTTCGCTCTTCGGTGTCTTCACCTGGTCGAACCTGTTGGAGATGGAAAGCCCATCCCTTACGGCATCCTTGAAAGCCATCTTAGCCAGCTTGTGGGCATGGTGCAGCGTTGTACCTGAAGCCCCATCGCTAGACGCTTTCCTGTACCAGCTTTCGATCATGGAGGGGTTAACGTCCTTGACGGGAACGCCGCCGATATACGGGGCGATCCACTTACGGAGAAGCCAGTCGTGCCTCGCTATCGTGCTATCGGCAAATTCGCCCATTGCCTGACGGTTCCTCAGATAATCGCCCATGAACTCGGCAACGGTGACCCTATCGGCATCGGGTCGTATCCCCGATTCGGCTTCCCTCCTTATCCTTATGCAAAAGCTGTCGCATTCTCTCTTCGTGCCACGGAACCGCCTGTGCAGGGGTCTTTTGCTGCCTGGAACGTTGATATAGCAGTCCCACCTTCTCGGGCTGTAGCTTTTGCCCTCAGCGTCTTTATCTTCGTGATAGTTGTATATTCCTTTGGCGACCATTCTTGCCACTCATGCCTTTCTTATCTTCCGTTCCGTCAAGAACGGATAATGCCCCGCCTGCTCCCGCATCGGTAGGCAACGGCTGCCTATAGCCGAGCCCAGCCATAAAGGAAAACCTATAACGGGAACGGGTCATTTTCTGGTTTCTGTTGGGCTGATCCCCGCCCTTGCTGGGCTATGGGCGCTTGGACGGCGTGAACACGATGCGCGGAACGGTGCCCGTTTCCGCTTCGCGCTTAACGTCTGCCAGCTCGTTGAGCCTGTCCAGCGTGTCCGTGAAGCCCCTTAGCGCGGTGCCGTCCATGCTCTCTAGCAATTCCTTGAAACACCTGTCGTTTACCGCCTGTAGGCGCTCCAACGCCTTTCTCAGGCTCCATTTGGCGGCTTCTGCCGCTTCCCTGCGCCCCTCTTCCACTATGGGGGCGATAACGGGGTTGGAGAGAAGGCGCTGGGCTTCCCTTGCCACGCTTGCGCCGCTCATGCCGTCCGCTCGGTACGCTTGCCTGTACGCTTCGGACGGCGCGGCACCCGATACTATGGCGTTGGCAAATTCGAGCTGCTTAGGCGTTGGCGTTCTTCCCATGTGCTTCCCTCTTCGCTGCCGTTCGTGGAACGGCGTTCATCGTTCTGTTGAATTGCTTTTCTTGATTTTTGTTTTCCCTTTTCTTGGAAGGGGTTTCCCGATCTTGGAAACGGGGGGTTCTTCCCCTTTGGTCTTTCTCCCTAATCGTCAGGAAGAAAAACATTGTCACCGCATCTAGTGCAAGTGAAAAAGGCTGCTCCGTCCCGCTGCCTGAACTTGGTAAGCGTTCTGCATTTGGGGCAATAGCTTTCCCTTACGCTTCCATGTCTCGGTTTGCTTTGCTGCTGTTGAGGTTGCGGGTTTTCCACAATGGGCAAGGGGGTTTCTTGGGGGTTAATGCAATATCCCCCTTCCATGCCCATATATCTATCCTCTAGTAACTCTATACTTGCTACCTTTTGTGCGTGTTTTGTACCAGTTAGCCCGTACAGCTCGTGCGTGTTTTGTACCAGTTGGCTGGTACATGGCTTAGCGGGTTCCTGGGCTGTTGCCCCCAAGTTATCCACAATGCCGTACAGCCGCATAAAAGCGGGGAACGTGTAGACCGTTGCCGCTTCACGCCCTCCCTTGCCGCTCGGGAAATCAACCAACCCGCATAGTTTCAGGTCGTTCTTCGTGTATCGCCTGTAGCTTGCTCCGCTAACGGTGCCGCTCCCATCCTTGTTCAGAACATGGGCGGCAACATCGGCATTTGACGCAACGGCGGTGAGCCTTTCGGAATCGCGGATAGATGCAAGGAACATGTACGCTTGCATTGCCTGGGCTTCCCTGGTCTGGCTCCCGCACGCTACCTCCTTGGCAAGCCGTGCGGCTTCCAGCACCTCGCTTGCACCAATCGGTGACCAACGCCCATCATGCGCCCGTATGGCTTCGCTTGCGCGGCTCATGGCTCATTCGCCCCGCTTCCGTCGCTCGCATAGCTTGCCAACTCTTCGTCAATGAAGGCGGTCTTGCCAACCTTCCGCGTTGCTGGGGGTAGCTTGGATTCGGCTATGTAGGCTTCGAGGTGGTACGGGCTTAACAGCGTGTTCGGGTTCAGGTGCGCCTGGTACTGGGTGCCTTCCCATTGCCTGCGCTTGAAAGCCGCCATCTGCCGCACGTCATCGATCGAGAACGTGCCGAGCATCGAGCCTAGGAAACGGGCATGGGGGTTGACGGTGTACCGAAAAGGCGCGAACCCTTCCAACTCATCGTTGAGCGCCTGTAAACAGGCATCGGCGAACATTTCACTATCCATCTGCGCTCACCTTGCCTACCATGCCGTCAGACAGGCTTCTGCGCTTCTCGAACCTGCCGCCCAACTCTTCGGGGTAATCGGCTTCGAGCATCCGCGCGAGGGCGGGAAGAAGGGTGTTGTTGACCTTGAAAGGCGCTTCGTTCTCTTCGTGTGGGATGTACGTTGCCCTGACAACCTCGGCAACCATCGAAATGCTCAACCGCCGCCCGCTTCCCGCGATCCTCAGCGCGGTATCAGCCATCAGCCAATAGGCGCGGGGGTGGCTCTTCTTCCATTTGGCGGCTTCGTATGCAGCCGTTGCGCCCGTTACCCTGTTCGCTTGCCTGTGGCTCTTAGAAGGCTTCTCGGCATCGAAAGCGTTTCCCATGCCGCCCACCTACTCGCAAAACTTCGCGATGAACTTATCGCGCTGAATATAGACACGGTGACCGATCTTCACCGCTGGCAACTCCTTACGGCGAACCATCGCCCTAACCGTCTGCTCGGTGCAGTCGAGAAGCGTTGCCGTTTCCTTAACCGTTATGAGCTGGTTAAGTCCGCTCTCGTTTCCGTGGCTGTCCATACGGATAACCTTGATTCCTGGTTTCATCTAAACCGCCTTCTATAACCGCAATTCGATACTTTGAACGCTGTGCATGCTTGCGTTGCTTCAAAGTAAAGCGGCATAATGTCCTTCAATCGAAGGAATGTTTAGCGGGACAATTGGCAAATCAAAAAGCAACATACGGGGGACAATGGGCGGCTAATCCGCTTTATTGGTGGGCGCATTCGCCTATTCGCATCGAGGAATGCATTGGGCATCTGTTTTTCGTGCAAGACAGATCAAGCGGGTCATTCATGCGCTTTGAGGATTTGCCCATAGAGTTTTTCAGCCATCAAATTCTCGAAATACCGTCTGTGCAACTTGTTCCAGAAGATGAAATATCGAACGCGGACGAACTGCTCAGCTTTTGCGAAAAGTGGGGTTTGCCTTTCAGCCCGTGTAGGGATTACGGGACGCGTAGGAAATACGGGGAAAGTCTGCAAAGCATCAACGAATGGGAACAGGGGATTCAGATAACAGACAGCTTCTTTTCTGGCTTTTCGCAAAGTCTCACAAACGAGGGTCTTTTTGTTTCGGTGAGCGAAGCGGCTCGCTCTATTCGGGATTTGAGCCTGTTTGCTTGTAGTGTTTCCAGAATCGCAAACGGCGCGGATAGCTCATTCGGCATGGGCGATATATATAACGCGGCATATCCCCGCTCGACCGCTTACTGGTGCAGTGCAGCAGGGGGAGCGGCAAGCACGAAAGCGCCTGGAAGCGTGTTCGACTTCGGGGACGCTCGGACTGGTGGGCTTACGGCTGCTGTCTGCCGTCAGATGATCGAAACTCTTTCAGACCCCGCACCGTGGAGGGAATGCGCTTGCAAGGGGTGCGGGAAGATGTTCAAGCGCAAGCAGGGAGCAAGAAACCCACATAGGGATTCCGCCTACTGCTGCAAGAAATGCGAAGAGCGGCAACGCAAGCGGAACCAGCGAGAAGCAGCCAAGAACCGAATCGACCACGGCATATAAAAGCGCCCTGCAAATCGCTTGCAAGGGCGCTGAGTAGTGGATGGCGGGAACTCTGACAGGCATGAGAGAAAGGGAGCTTCCCGCCTGAGCGTCATTGTATGAGCCTGTAGCGCAGTGGGTCAGTTGACCCCTTTCTCTTTCGCCGAAACAGCCTATAAGCTTGTGCAGGGTTCGTGAATTCCTGTTACAGAAACCGTTAAGTTGCAGGTCAGGCACCTAGATATTTTTCGAATCATCTTACCCCGATTCGCTTCTCCAAGCGCCGCACCGCCTGGCGCTCTGCGTTGTAGATGCGCCTTAGCTCGGTGCTGGCTTCCTTGCGCTCAAGCGATTCGAGGTGCCGCTTGCGCTGCTGCATGTTCTCGATCCGGTCTGAGAGGTTGCAATCTGGGCATTTGCCGCTGTTGTTGTGCGAGTTAAGGACAGCGCCGCAAACATCGCATTGCCTGTACTTCGCGAGGGATACGCCCTTGCGGCTTGCCCTCATGCGTATAGCCTGAACCGTTCTATCTGTGCCGCACAGCGTTCTTAGCTGCTTGCGAATCTTGTATGCGCCCTGTTCCTTGTAACGGCGTATGACGGCATCTTCTGCCCTGCTCCATCGCTGTTGCTGCATGCTATGCCCCTCTGCTCTTCCGTGTCGCTGCCTGTGCGGGCTTCTACATGGATTCTAACGGGCTGCTCGCGATCCCCTGGGCTTCGGTGCCTTGAATCAGCTCGACCGCTTTCATGCACTCCCCGAACTGATCTGAGACAACGTCAAGGAAGTTCAGTATCCCGCAAACCTCGGCTTGGCTTACCTCGTTCGGGCTGCAAGCTATGGCGTTGACCAAGGCGTGAGCCTGGTTGATCTTCCTCTCGGTTTCCTCCATTACGTCATTGGCTGAAAACTTCTCTGCCTTGTAGATCATTACAATGTGCCTTTCCCTTTCGGCTTACGGCTTTAGCGCCGTGCCCGGTGATTCTCTGGTGATGATTTGGTGATCGACTGAGTGCGTCTAGATATACGTTGTTCGTCATAGTTGGTGATTCGAATAACGTATTTAAATATGCTTTAGACTGGTTATATGCGTGGACGTTTTCCATAGAGGAAATAAAGAAAGAGTAGAATAAAACAATTACGTGCCGTGAGGGCACGTGGCGAATCCAAACCGTTCAGGAGGAATAATGAGCAAGGTCACTATCGTAGGTGCAGGCAATGTTGGCGCAACCGCTGCGCACATCATCGCTTCCAAGAATCTCGCCGACGTCGTTTTGGTGGACGTGGCAGAGGGTCTGCCCCAGGGCAAGGCACTTGATATGATGCACATGCGTTCGGTGGAAAAGTTCACCGTTAAGGTAACGGGCACCAACGATTATGCGGCAACCGCCGATTCCGACATCGTGGTAATCACTGCTGGCATCGCTCGCAAGCCTGGTATGACCCGTGAAGACCTGCTTGGCGTTAACTCCGGCATCATGTCTTCTGTTATCGAACAGGCAATGGCTGCTTCTCCGAACGCTATCTATATCTGCGTTACCAATCCGCTCGATGTTATGACCTACCTGGCTTTCAAGAAGTCCGGTCTGCCTTCCAATCGTCTTATGGGTATGGGCGGCGTGCTCGACTCTTCCCGTCTTTCTTTTGCGGTCTGCGAAAAGCTTGGCTGCGATCCTGCTGATGTTACCGCTTGGGCGCTTGGTGCTCATGGTGAGGGCATGGTTTGCTGGCCTCGCTTTACTACCGTCAAGGGCACTCCCATTACCGAGCTTATGAGCGAAGAGGACATCGCCGAGGTTACCAAGCGCTGCACCAAGGGTGGCGCCGAGGTTGTTTCCTTCCTGAAGACGGGCTCTGCTTATTACGCTCCAGGTGCTTCCATTGCCAAGATGGTCGAGGCTATCCTTACCGACTCCAAGGAAGTATTGAGCGTTTGCGCTTACATCGACGGTCAGTACGGTCTGAACGACCTGTACATGAACATCCCTGTTCGTTTGGGCAAGGGCGGCGTTGAAGAGATCGTCGAGTTCGACCTTACCCCCGAAGAGCTGGCTGCCCTGCAGGAATCTGCTGCCAGTGTTAAGAAGGGTCTCGAGAATCTTCCCGAGTAAGCAAACGTTCTAAGGTGACTATATGCTAACGGTAACCCCCGGCGATATCGAGGCGACACTGCTGCCTCTTATTCCTCAGTTGGCCACGCGCGTTCCCGACGATATCTTGTCGGGTTTGGTTGCTGCCCGTGAAACTGAGACTGGTGCCCGTGCGCGCATCGTTTTGGACCAGCTGGTGCAAAACGCTTGCGTTGCCGCAGATGACTGTGTGCCTATCTGCCAAGACACGGGCACGGTATGGGTGTGCTTGGAAGCAGGCCCCGACGTGCTGGTTCCCGGTGATGTATTTTCTCGCGTGAACGATGCGGTTGCGAAATCCTATATCGATGCGCGTTTGCGCAAATCGGTGGTAAAGGATGCGCTGTTCGACCGCGGCAACACGCAAGACAACACGCCGGCTTTCTGCGAGGTTCATTTTGTCGATGAGCCGGGGGTTTGCCGTTTGCATGTAATGCTGAAAGGCGGCGGCTCCGACAATGCCAGCCGCGTGGTTATGCTCACGCCAAGTGCTGGCAAACAGGGCGTTATCGACACCGTTCTTGCCTGTGTACGTGAAAAGGCTGCAAACGCTTGCCCGCCTTTGGTGGTCGGTGTAGGCGTGGGCGCCACGTTTGACAAGGTTGGCGGGTTGGCCAAGCGCGCTTTGATGCGTCCGCTTGGCACCGTGAACCCCGATCCCGATGCTGCCGCGTTTGAAGCGGAATTGCTTTCTGCGATCAATGCAACCGGAATCGGCGCGGGGGCATTGGGCGGCCGAACCACGGCATTGGGCGTGCGCGTTGCAACGGCGCCGTGCCACATCGCCGCGCTTCCCGTGGCGGTGAACATGAGCTGTTCAGCCACTCGTCGCGCTACGGTCGACGTCCCTACGCATATCGTCAGGGCATTTGACTCGGAAGGGGAGTAGCTATGCCAGCTGATCCAATACGCCTTACTCTTCCCTTGGATCCTGAAGAGGCAAAGGAATTGCGTGCCGGTCAAGCATGTTTGCTTTCCGGTCCGCTTTTCACGCTGCGCGATGCAGGTCACCAGCGTTTGCTTGCTGAAATGGGGGATGGCAAAGAGCTACCGTATGGCTTGACGGGCCAAACTATTTTCTATGCAGGTCCTACGCCTTCGGCGGCAGGCCGCCCGTTTGGCGCCATTGGCCCTACCACCGCTTCGCGAATGGACTTTGCGGCTCCTCATCTTATGGATTGCGGCCTTGCCGCAACGGTGGGCAAGGGGCATCGCTCTGAAGCGGTTCGTCAGGCCTGCATCGACAATGGTGCAGTGTACTTTGTGGCTGTTGGCGGCGCTGCTGCGTTTCTTGCGAAGTGCATAGAATCGTGTGAAACGTTAGCGTATGATGACTTGGGTACCGAGGCGTTGCGAAAGATTATCGTCTCTGATTTCCCCGTTTTCGTCGGTATCGACACGATGGGCGAAGACATTTACTCTCTCGACTGATAGGAATTAACGAGTGGCCACTGCGCAGGATACTACTGTCGGACCTGGAATTTTCATCACCTTTGAAGGTGGAGATGGCGCCGGCAAAACAACGCATATCACGTTTTTGGCTGAGCGCCTGCGCAAGATGGGCTATGAGGTTCTGTGCTTGCGCGAACCTGGTGGCACCGCCATTGGTGAAGCGCTGCGCTCGATTGTCCTTAATCCCGAGAATTCAGCCATGTCCGATCAGGCCGAGCTGCTCATTTACGAAGCTGCCCGTGCCCAAATCGTGAAAGAGACCATCATCCCAGCGCTTGCGCGAGGGGCGGTTGTTCTGCTTGACAGATTCTATGATTCCACGGTTGCCTATCAGGCGTATGGCCGAGGTCTTCCTGTGTCGTTCGTGCATCAGGCCAATGTGTTTGCCTGCCAAGGGGTGCATCCCTGCCGCACCATCCTGCTTACCACAGAAGCCCCCGCCGAAGAAGGTCTCGAACGAGCCACCCATCATGGTGATGCAGACAGGCTTGAGCAGGCAGGAGCCGATTTCCATGCGCGGGTGAATAGCGCATTCATGCGCATCGCGGCAGAAAACCCCCAACGCATTCGCGTTGTTTCCTCCGCGGGTTCCAAGGACGAAACGGCTCGAACCATCTTCAGGGAGCTTTCCGATATATTCAGCTGGGATGCTTCCAGCCCTGTGTGGCAGCCCGGTTTCTTCGAAGCCATCCTTGAGCGCAATACCGACAAAAAAGCCCAGATCAACTTAGGTGAGTAGCGCGGTGGCTGATGTCTTCGACGGAGTGCTCGGCCAGCCTCGCGTGCGCGAGTTTCTTCGTGCGACGATAGCTTCGGCTCGCGTAAGCCATGCTTACTTACTTACTGGCCCTGCCGGCTCCAACAAAACATCTGCGGCATATGCCTTCGCTCAGGCCATCCTGTGCGAAAAGAATGGTTGCGGTGAATGCGACGACTGTGCCCGCGTGTTGCGTCGCCGCCATCCCGATGTGCGCTATTATGCCCCCGAAGGCGCTCAGGGCTATCTTGTTGAGCAGATCAGGGAAATCGTTTCCGATGTCTCGCTTGCCCCCATTCGCGCAAAGAGCAAGGTGTATATACTCGATCGCGTCGATCTTTTGGGCACTCAGGCGGCAAATGCTTTCTTGAAGACCCTGGAAGAGCCGGTGCCTGGTGTGGTCTTCATTCTTTTGGGCCGTACCCGCGAAGGCGTGCTCCCCACTATAGTTTCCCGCTGTCAGGTGGTTCCGTTTCGCCATATTCCTGCTCAAGAGGCGGCGGGAATTCTTTCCCAAAAGGTTGGGGTAACTCCCGAGCGAGCCCGTATGGCCATCGAGGCGTGCGATGGCTCCATCACGCAGGCTATTTCATTTGCCAAAAGTAGCGAGCGTACCGAATTTCGCGCTCGCGTGATGGAGGTTTTGGCTGGTTTGGCGGTTGCTGATGCCCGCGATGTGCTGGAGTATGCCGCCGAGCTCATTGAACGCGCAAAGGCTCCGCTTGATAACGTGCGAACCGAGCAGAGCGAGGAATTGGCGGAGTCCGCAGATTTCCTTACGAAAACAGCCATACGCCAAATTGAACTGCGCCATAAACGCGCTCTTACCCAGGCAACGCGCACTTCGCTCAAGCAGATGACGGCGATTATCCGCTCGTGGTTGCGCGATGTCCTCATGGTAGTTTCGGGTACTCCCGAGCTGATGGTGAACATCGACCAGCGTTCTGCCGTAGAAGCGGCTGCAGCTCGGGTAAACGTTGAGGGTCTGATGCGTGCATTGCGCGAAGCATATAAGACCGACGAGGCGCTTAGTTATAATGTTTCTCCAGAAACGTGCTTGGACACGCTTCTGTTCACGATAAGAGAGGTTCTACATGGTTCGGGTAACACCTATTAAGATGCAGGCGGGAACCAAGGTTCTTTGGTTCGACCCGGGCGACATAGACGTTAAGGCCAACGACCACGTAATCGTTAAAACGGAGCGCGGAACCGAATTCGGTACGGCAACGGCCGATATCATGGAGGTAAGCGATGAGCTTATCGCCGATTTAAAGTCACCGTTGAAGCCGGTTATTCGCATTGCGACCGAGGAAGACGTCCGGCGAGCAGACGAATTGGCCCAGCAGGGCGAAGAGGCGCTGGTTGTGTTCAAGGAGTTTGCTGAAGATGCAAGCGACCAAATGCGCCCCGTTATGGTGGAGTTCCTGTTCGACGGCGACAAGGCAGTCTTCTATTTCGAGGCTGAGGAGCGCGTAGATTTTCGCGACCTGGTGCGAAAATTGGCCGGTCATTTTCATGTGCGTGTAGACATGCGCCAGATTGGCGTGCGCGATGGGGCTCGTTTGGTGGGCGGCTTGGGCCATTGCGGTCAGGAGCTTTGCTGCAAGCGTTTGGGCGGAGAGTTCTCTCCTGTTTCCATTCGTATGGCCAAGGAGCAGAATCTGTCGCTCAACCCTCAGAAGATATCGGGGTGCTGCGGCAGGCTCATGTGCTGCCTGCGCTATGAATACGAAACCTATAAAGAGGTTAATTCCCGCGCTCCCAAGCATGGCGCAAAGGTCGAGGTGCCTGGTGGCGTTGCCCGCGTAACCGAAATCAACGTTCCACTGGAACGTGTCACCCTTCAGCTTGAAGACGGCAAGTCCATTAAAGTTCCTCTTGCTGAAATGGAATACAACGGCGAAGGAAAGCGTCCCACCGGTGTATCCGAGGAAGTGTTCGAGAAGTATGCTTCTCCCGATCCTCTCGATGTGTTCGGCACCACTACTTTTGAAGTTGCCTCGTTTAGCGGCAACGAAAAACTCGCCGATAACGAGTCGCGTAAATCCCGCAAGAGCGAGCGCGAAAAGGAAGATGCTCATCGCAAGCCCCGCCGCCGCCGTAGCCGCAGTGGCTCATCGAGCGCTGAAGGCCAGTCTGTCAGCAAGGGCGAAGCCTCGCAGGAACAGAAAAAGCCCGCCTCCCAGAAAAAGAGCGAGGGCCAATCACGTCGTTCGCGCCGTGGCTCGGGCAAGGGAAACAAACCTCAGCAGCAGGGCAAGCAAGGTCAGCAGAACCAGCGCAGTGATGAGCGTAAGAAAAACAATTCCGACCAGGGTGCAAAGCGTCCCGGCCGTAAATCTTCGGGTGTGCGCAATGCGCCTCGAAAGCAACAAGGGGAGCATGCGGCCAACGGTTCGAACGCCGGCAAGCAGGGCGAAGTGGCCCATCGCAAACCCCGCCGCCGTCGTCGTAAGGCTCAGGGGGAAGGCAGCACGAATGAACAACAATGATGACTATGCTCTTTTAACGGATCTGTATCAGATAACTATGGCCCAGGGCTACTGGGCCTGCGGAAAGCTTGAAGAAGAGGGGTGCTTCCACATCTTCTTCCGCGAACCGCCGTTTAAGGGCGGATACGCTATCGCCAGCGGCATGGACCATATCGCCGAAGTGGTAGAAAACTTCTCGTTCTCCGATGAAAGCGTAGAGTATCTTGCTTCTATCGACGCTCCAGGTGGCGGGAAGCTGTTCAATCCTGATTTTCTTGAGTATCTGCGCACGCTTGAGCTGACTGTCGAGATCGATGCCGTACGTGAAGGCACGGTGGTGTTCCCGAATGATCCTATCGTTCGCGTAACCGGCCCCATCGTTCAGTGCCAGCTTTTGGAAACGCAGCTTCTGAACTGCGTAAATTTTGAAACGCTTGCTGCGACTAAGGCAGCGCGCGTTTGCCTCGCCGCTGAAACCCCTGTGGCAGAATTCGGTTTACGCCGAGCTCAGGGCGAATCGGGCGGCATGCGCGCTTCCCGTGCATGCATTGTGGGCGGCTGCGCTTCTACTTCCAACGTGCTTGCCGGTCGTGAGTACGGTTTGCCGGTTTCCGGCACCCATGCGCATGCGTGGGTTATGGCGTTCGACGACGAGCTCGAGGCATTTCGTGCATATGCCAAAGAATTTCCCACGAACTGCGTATTGCTTGTAGACACCTACGATGTAACCCAAGGCATGAAAGATGCCATTACCGTAGGCCTCGAAATGAAGGCGCGTGGCGAGCACCTGGCGGGCATCCGCATCGACTCGGGTGATTTGGCCTGGAATGCCAAGCAGGCTCGCGCCATGCTCGATGAAGCTGGGCTTACCGATACCGGCGTGGTTCTTTCGAACGATTTGGATGAATTCGCCATCAAATCCATCCGCGATTCGGGCGCCAAGGTTGCTTCCTGGGGCGTGGGCACCAAACTGGTTACCGCTTATGATCAGCCAGCGCTTGGCGGCGTGTATAAGTTGGCCGCAAAGCGCATGAAGGGTGGAGAATGGAAGCCCTGCGTTAAGGTTACTGGGCAAAGTTCCAAGCAGACAGTTCCCGGAATCCTTGATGTTCGTCGCTATTTCCACGAATCGGGAACTATTGCGGGAGACATGGTTTTTGATGTTCTGTATCCTGTTTCGAGCGAACGCATCGTTGATCCTGCAAATGAGTTGCGCCAAAAAGATCTTTCCGGTCTTCGTTACGAAACGCTCCTTGAGCCGCTTGCCCGTGCGGGCAAGGTTGTGCTCGATGCTGAGGCGCGTGACGCTTTGGTTGCGCGAGATCGTTGTCGGGAGCAGCTTGCTTTGCTCGATGAGAGCCAGAAGCGCATTGTCAACCCGCACTCGTATCCAGTCGGTTTGGAATACTCTCTGTTCTATCGCCGACGCGATTTGGTCTCGCGCCTTTTGGGACTTTCGTAGGATCCCAAGCGCGCTTGATGTTGTTTCGTCCTGCAGATTGTCTGTTGCTAGGGCGATCCGGAAATAGTCAGCAGGTTCTTAGCCTAGCTGTGGTAAGGCGGCTGCGCTTTGGCGCGCCGCCTTTGCGAAAGGAGCCATGCCGAATGATCAAAGTCGTTACCGACTCCGTAGCCTCGTTGCCAAAGGAATTGATCGAAGAAGAGAACATCGAAGTTGTGTCCTTGTTCTTGAACGAAAACGGGCACGAGCATGTTGATGCCACGATGGATCTCGATGATTTCTATACGCGCATCTACGACATGGCGGATAATCCTCCAACTTCAAGCCAGCCTTCGCAGAGTGTGCTGGAGGAACTGTTTGAATCGTTTGCGAAGGCGGGTCATGAGGTCCTGGGCATTTGGATATCTACGGGTCTTTCCGGTGCCTTCGATGGCGTATTGCGTGCTGCTCGCTCCGTGGAGTCGCGCAATATTAACTTCAAGTATTGCATGATCGATTCATCGTCCTGTGGCTTTGACGAGGCATTTCCCGTTTTGGAAGGCGCTCGTGCAGTGAAAGAGGGCAAGACGCTGGCCGAGGCCGCCCAGACGGTTCTTGAGGCTATCAAGAGCACACGTTTCCTTTTCACGCCCGAATCGCTTACCTTCTTGAAGAAAGGCGGCCGTATTGGCGGTGCGGCGGCGCTTTTGGGCAATCTTATCAAGTTGGCGCCTGTTTTGACGGTGGTCGACGGTACGCCCGAGCCTATGGCGAAGGTCCGAACCCGCAAGAAGGCCCTTATCAAGATCCAGGAAATCTTGGAGCACGATATTGAAACCTGCGGTGGTTTGAAGGATTTGGTGGTGCATTACATCGGAGATAAAACCCCTGCCGTAGAGTGGGCGAAGGAATTCTTCGAACCCTTCCTTAAACGGGAAGTTCGCGTGATTCCTGTAAGTCCGGTTGTTGGGTTGCATGTGGGTCCTGCCGTGGGTATTTCGTATATATGCAACAAGCCCCTTGAAGGCAAGATCACGGGCGATTTGAGCAGCCTTGCTGTGTCCAACTAGTGAAACCCTTGTTGTGAGAGGCAACCGTAATGGATATTAAATGCAACTTAATCATCGATTCATGCTGCGATTTGCCCTACGAGGTGGTAGACCGCGATGGCGTGTATCTGCTCAAATTCCCTTATATCGATGATGAGGGTGAACATCTCGATGATCTGTATCGCTCGCGCACAGCGCATGAATTCTACGAATCGATGCGCAATGGCTCGGAGCCTCATACCGCCCAAATCCCCATGCCCGCACTCCGAGAAGCTTTCGAATGGGCTCACGATCAGGGAAAACCTGCCGTGTATTTGAGCTTTTCAAGCGGCCTTTCGGGAACCTTCGACACGGCATGCGTTTTCCTTGATCAGGTAAAGCAAGAAATCCCAGACTTGGATGTCCGTATGGTGGATACCAAGCTGGCGTCGATTGCCGAGGCGTTCTTGGTGTATGAGGCATTGCGCCAGCGCGAAAAGGGGCTAACCGCTGATGAGATGGTGGCGTGGGCCGAAGAGGCGCGTTATTTCGTGGATCGCCAGTTCATGGTGGATGATTTGGAAGCGCTGCGACGTGGCGGCCGCATTCCTTCATCGGTTGCCTATGCCGGCTCCAAACTTGACGTGAAACCCCTTTTGGGAATCGATGCTGATGGAAAGCTGGCGCTTACGGGAGTTGCCCGTGGGCGTAAAAAGGGCATTCGAGCATTGCATGAATACTATATGAAACGACGTAGTTCCGATGCTCCAGGTCAGAACGTGGTTATAGGCAATGCTGACTGTCCTAAAGACGCTGAGCGTTTGATGGGCCTTCTTTCCAAAGACGACGACTCGGTCATGTTTCTGGAAGCAAGCATTGGACCGGTTATCGGCAGTCATGTAGGCCCTGGAATGATTGCCATTGTGTTCTGGGGGCAAGATTGCCGTGCTGATATCTCTATGGCCGATCGCATTGCGAACAAGGTCCGCGGAAAGAAACAGTAGCTATCCGAGCCCGCTCTTTTGAAATCTCTACGCATCGTTTGCGGGCTGTTTGCGGGATGCGTGTTCCCGAATTGCCGAATGGGTTATTCGATAACTTGGAAAGGATGTGCATATGGGTACTCAGGATCTGACATTTGCATTTGCCGGCGACGAGCGCGTGGGCGCTGGCGTAAGCGGCTTGCTTGAATCGGCGGGTTATCCGGCAACCGATATCTCCAATGCCGATGTAGTGTTTACGTACTGCACCAATACTTCCGCTTTGGAAGATCTGTACTACGATACGGAGGGCTTGCTTCGCGGCTCTAAGGAAGGCGCTATTTTGGTCGACCTGAGCCCTTCTACCGTCTCGTTTGCCTGCGAGCTTGATGCCGTTGCCTGTGTGAACGGCCATGCGGCTATCGATGCTCCCTTGGTGGTAAGCGACATGGTGTGCGAAGAGGCGTTCGTTAGTCGTGAAAACCTGGGTATTGTTGCTGGCTGCCGCGAAGACGCTGACTACAAAACAGCAAAGCCCCTGCTTGATGCTATCGCTCATCGCGTAATGTGGATGGGCCATGCGGGAGCTGGCCAGAAGGCCAAGGTTGCCCTTACGCTGCAGCGTTGCGCAACCTTGGTTGGTGCGGTCGAGGCGCAGGTCGCTCTTGCAAACGTCGGCAGTGACGTAAACGTGATGGTGGAGGACGTTATCGACTTCATGCATGACATGAATAGCATTTCGTCTGCCCAGGAAGCTTTTGCTCAGGCTTTGCTCGATGAAGAGTACGATGCATCGTTTACTATCGAGCATCTGATGGGGGAAGCAACGGCTGCCCTTGCTTCCTTGGAAGATGAGGAAATGATTCTTCCTCAGGCAGAAGCGTGCTACCGCCTTATGGAGCTGCTTGCTTTGGTGGGCGGCATCGACTTGAGCCCTGCTGGCTTGAAGCTGGTATTTGCCGATGAGGAAACTACTAATCGCTACGGACTTGATTGGTCCCGCGCCGAAGGCGCCTTCGAGGGCTGCGATTGCGGCTGTGAAGAAGACGAAGGCCATGAGTGCGAATGCGGCCATGATCCCCACGAGGAGCATGAATGCTGCGGCAAGCATCATCACTAATGCGGTGAGCTTGTGGGCGAATCGGTGAACAACGATTTCGAATCAAGGGGATCCCGTGCGGGATCCCCTTATTCTGCGTGCGGTTTGTGTCCTCGCCAATGCGGCGTGAACCGCGAAGAAGGGGAGCGTGGTGTTTGCGGGGCATCGAATGTGTTGCGCCTGGGACGTGCTGCTTTGCATTGGTGGGAAGAACCCTGTTTGGTGGGCGACAAAGGCAGCGGTGCCGTGTTCTTCTCGCATTGCCCCCTGCAATGTGTGTACTGCCAAAACAAGGAATTGGTATCTGGCTCCGGAATCCAGATAAGCCTGCAGCAGTTTAAAAAGGTGCTGCTTCGTTTGCAGAACGAAGAGCATGCGGCGAACATCAACTTGGTTACGCCAACGCACTACGCGCCCAGTATCGCTGTCGCCTTGAATGAGCTGCGGGATTCGGAGGCACTGAACATCCCTGTGGTGTACAACACCTCAAGCTTCGATTCGCTTGAGGCTTTGCGCCTTATGCAGGGTGCAGTGGATGTGTATCTTGCCGATTTCAAATATGCATCTGCGCTTGAGGCGGGGAAGCTTTCCCACGCTTCCCGTTATCCCGAAATAGCGCTGGCTGCTATCGAGGAAATGGTCGCTCAAGTTCCCGTGTGGGAAGAAGACGATGAAGGGCTGCTGCTTAAGGGTGTCATTGTCCGCCATCTGGTTCTTCCCGGCAGGGTTGAGGAATCGAAGCGCGCGCTTGCTGTGCTGCATGAGCGTTTTGGCGACAATGTTCGATTGAGCATCATGAGCCAGTACACACCTTTAGCTTCAGGGCTTGAGCGTTACGGTCTCGCTGGTCGGGTGACCGAAGAGGAATACGAAGAGGTGCTTGATTATGCGGATTCGCTTGGAATAGAAGACTACTTCTGGCAGCAGGGTGATGCTGCCCAGGAGAGCTTCGTTCCCGATTTCAATGGTGAAGGTGTGCGGTAGCTGCTCTTTGCGTTTGCCGCTCCAAACAACCTCTCAACCTATTTGGTGCGTTTTCCGTGATGATGGCTTAACTTATGGCATAATTGGCAAACGGTTTGCCGGCATGGCGCAACGGTAGCGCAACTGATTTGTAATCAGTGGGTTGCGGGTTCGATTCCTGTTGCCGGCACCATTAAAAGTACAAGCCACCGAGGGTTTCCCTCGGTGGCCTTTTGTCTTTAAGCCTACTTTACCCTGTGGGTGTTATTTGGATGCTAGGTGGCAGGCGTCCCGGATGGGCGGGACCCAGATGGATGGCAGCTCCTTTTAGCTTCGCGTTTGGCCTCTAGGTGGCAGCTCCCCTTAGCTTCGCGTTTAGCCTCCACTCGGCATTTGTTGGATAGTTTTCGCGGATCTGCTTTGTCTCGGTGGTTCGCCCGTTACAAAAACAAAAATTCGGATATTTTTGCAACTTTTTTTCGATTGGGGACTCTTTTTTTGTTCCCGTAAAGCGGAAACGAGTCGTCACACGACCGATTACCTGCGCTTTTACGCCGATATTTGAGATTGAGGATAATATGACAGTCCCCAATCGCAAAAAAGTTGCAATTTGGACCGACTTTCTGTTTTTCGGGATCCCAGAATGGGGGATCCCGGAATGGAGGATCGCAGAATGGGGGGGGGATCCCGGAATGGCTACATGGGTCAAATTGTGCCGAGACGCACTTCTGCCAATATTACTCGAGCCCTCAGCTTCGTCTTCCTTGGGCCGGCGCCGCTCTGCGCATTGACGAGCTATTCGTACTCGGAGGTTTCGATGATCTCCAGGCTATCCACCTTGATGCAAGCTTCGTTGCCTTCGTCGTCCATGTACCAGCAGTAGCGTCCCTGTGCATCCTCGGTAAAGGAAAGAACATCCCAAGCAAGGTAGAGGCGGGCGTTTTCTCGAGTGGGCTCGATATCGGCAAGCTCCAGTACGTATAGCGCTGCTTTGGTTTGCTGCTCGTCGAGTTCATCAAAAGTCATAGGTGCTCCTTAGCAGATAAAGCAGAGCCCCGACATGGAGATAGTCATGTGGGGCTCGGGTGGTCGCTTCCATTATAAATGCACCGTGATGCGGGATTGCGGCGCAAGATCGTTATTCGCTTTTTTGGATGACGGCAACAAAACTTAACATGTCATTGCCTGAGTTCAGGATTCCGTGGAAGCTTCCATCGGGACAGTAGAGCACATCGCCTTTTTCGACGTGGTATTCGACGTCGTTTTCGGTGTACGTAGCATTACCTGCAGTGATGAAGTACATTTCCGAATCGCCTACGTGTTGGTGGATGCCGATCGAACAGCCTGGCTCAAGCGAGATCTGCGCAACATAGCTGCAAATTCCACCAAGCTGATCCCCTTCAAGCAGGCGGTCGCGCTGCATCCTTCCGATACCGCCTTCCACCTGTTCTGCGTACTGTGGTGTGCGGTTGTTGAAAACGGGCATAACATCCTCCTTGTTACGATGACCCTCCTGACCCTCATTATATTCCGCTGATTTGTGAAGGTGATATGCAGGAGGCGTGATGATGCGAAGGGAAAATGGCCCAATAGATGCGTTTTGATGGGTTGGGGGATGAGCATGCGCCAGCTTGTTGGAAAAGCGTCTATAATCCCGAAAGCAAGAAAACGCCTACGGGTGTAGGTTGTCATGCGCCAAAACGGTACGGTTTTGGCATTACTGGGGTTCGTGGTTTTCGCTCGCGGACATTGGAAAAGGAGCATTGGTGCTAGACCAGTTTTTTTCGTCCCTCTCGTTTGTGGACATCTTTAACTTCTGCGTCTTTCTCGTGTTCTCTGTTTGTTACGTGTATCAGATTTTCTACGTATTCGTAACGCTTACGAAGAAACCGCCGCAACTGACAGCGAAGAAGAACCATCGCTATGCGGTTATCGTTGCCGCCCGTAACGAAAACGCCGTTATCGGCGACCTCATTCACAGCATCCGCGTGCAGAACTATCCGCAAGAGCTTATCGACATCTTTGTTGTTGCCGATAACTGCACCGACAACACGGCTGCCGTTGCCCAGGAGGCTGGTGCAATCGTGTTCCCCCGCTTCAACAAGGAACATATCGGTAAGGGTTATGCCCTGGATTACGGCTTTTCGTGCATTCGCCAACATTACAGTGAAAACGAATATGAAGCATATTTTGTCTTCGACGCCGACAACGTGCTTGACGTGAACTACTTCCGCGAAATGAACAAGACCTTCGACAACGGCGCAGTTGCTTCGACCAGTTACCGCAACTCGAAGAATTACGGTTCCAACTGGATTACCGCAGGCTATGCCGTATGGTTCATGCGCGAGGCGAAATATCTTTCCCAGGCTCGCCTTACCTTGGGAACCAGCTGCGCAGTTTCAGGCACGGGTTTTTTCATCAGTGCGAAGATCATCGATGAGATGGGTGGCTGGAAGTACCATATGCTCACCGAGGATATCGAGTTCTCCACTGCCTCCATTGTTCGTGGTCGCCGTATTTCCTATACCCCTACGGCCATGCTCTATGACGAACAGCCGTTGACGTTCCGCGATTCGTGGAACCAGCGTTTCCGTTGGGCGAAGGGCTTCTATCAGGTGTTCTTTGGATATGGCGGGAAGCTGGTTAAGGGCATTTTCGCCAACCCCAAGGGTTCTCGTTTCGCATGTTACGACATGCTGATGACCATTTGTCCGGCCATGTTGCTCACTATTATCACCATTGCCTTCAACGCGATAATCGCCGTGCTGGGCGTTACTGGTGTGATGTCAACGGGGGTCATGATCACCTCTTCGCTTTCCTCGATTTTCTTCTGTCTCTTCAACTTTACGCTGTTCATGTTCATGTTCGGCGCGCTTACCACGTTCACCGAATGGGACAACATCCATGCGCCTGCGCGTAAGAAGATCTTCTACATGTTTACTTTTCCGCTGTTCATGATCACTTACATTCCCATTGCGCTGGTTGCCCTGGTAAAGAAGGCTTCTTGGAAGCCCATCCAGCACAGCATCTCGGTTGACGTCCAGGAGTTTGCGCAAGCCAACGCCAAAGATGCCGATCGCATCTAAAGGGCGATCTACGTGGGCAGCGTTGTTTAGCGCTGCAAGCCCTTTTCGGGTCTAACCGATTCGAGGTAGCCAGACGGTTTCGTCCGGCTGCTTTTGTTTTTGGTTCGCTTCGCGATGGTCTATGCCCTGATGAAAGTTACTGCATAGACTTCTTTCACGCCTGCTGCCCGTAGGGTGTTTCCCGCGGTGAAGAGGGTTGCTCCCGTTGTGAACACATCGTCGATCAATATGATGCGGGGGCTGATGCCCAAGCGTGTTTTGAGAGCGCTCTTGTAGGGAAGGGCTGCGTTTGGTTCGAGATCGAACGATCCAACCATGTTGGCAAGCCTTTGCTTTGCGTCAAGATTACGTTGGTCACGGCGAGGTCTTGCCCGGAGGAGAGGGGTTAGAGGCATACCGGTCATGCGAGATAGCTCAGCTCCGATAAGCGAAACGTGATCGAAGCCGCGTTCGCGGACAGCGTTGATGCGTGCGGGAATGGGGACGAGTGCTGCTCCTGCTTGCCAAGAGGGAGGAAGAACATTCGTCATATGGCGAGCGATTATCTCCGAAAGCTGTTGCTCGCCTCGATCTTTGAAGGCAGTAACAATGCGTTTTGTTTCGGGCGAGAGCAATACTGCAGAAACGCAGCCATCGAGGGGGAAGTGCACCAATCCTTTCCAATGCAGGGTTTGTTGGTTGCATTCGCAGCAGATTCCGCGCCCCCAAGGTGCCCCGCATGTCGGGCATGACGAAAGCTGGTCTAAGTAAGGCAGCTCCCGCGAGCATTTTTCGCAAAGCGCCACTCCAGGAACATCGCAGATAACGCACCTGGTTTGCCAAATGGCTTCCGAGAGCCCAAGCTGAAGGATCTTCAGCGAGCCTTTGACCTCTGCGAGCACTTCACCCTTCTTCCTAACGCAGCTTTCAATTGCTGGCTTTGGCGATGCGGACAAAATAGTCAGTAGTCTTGCCGACGTCTTCGACAGGCGGGGTTATCGCCTTGTCTCAATTACGACTATGATCGGAAGGTGCGAAACAATTGCGAAGGATATGGGAAAAGCATGCGCAAGGAGTCGATCGGGTTGCCTGTTCTGCTAGACTAGGAATGCTCTATCCAGGTCTGTGGTTGCGGTTTTTCCTAGTCCAAGGCAGATGCGGTCAAAAGGATCCACGTAAGTTATCGGTTTTCCGAAACGAGCATGGCGCATCCTAGAGGTAAGACGTACCGTTCGGGTTTTATGCAACATAGGGTTGCACGAACGAGAGGGCGATGTCCGCTTAGCGGGCTTGGTTCCAGTATGCGAGTGTGGGGTCAAAGACCAGGTCAGCTGGAAGAGCGTTAGTATTGGTACCAAGAAGGGAAGTCTCGATGAAACGCGCATCGATTCTCGTTGTCACGTTGGTGATGGCGCTGTCCATGGCAGTGGCTCTATGCGGCTGCACGTCGAACAATTACACGCCTCAGGCGAAGGAGCAGACGGTTAGCGATTCTGCCCTCAAGTCTTCCGGCACGTTGCGCGTGGGCGTAAATGCGTCTAATGCCCCCTATGCTGCGGAATCTTCTGGCAGCATTGTTGGCATCGATGTCGATATCGCGGCTGCTCTTGCCGACGAACTGGGCCTTAAGCTTGAATTGGTGGATGTCGGCTCCTCGGTAGACACCGCCTTCACCAAAGACAATGTCGACATCGTCATGGGCGTTACGAAGTCGAATTCCGCATACTGGATGTCCGATTCGTACATGAGCTCTGCTGTAGCTTTGTTCTCGCTTACCCAGAACGCTACGGCCCCCACCCAGTCTGGCTCATTTTCCGTAGCAGCTCAGTCTTCTTCCATGAGCGCATGGGAAGTAACCGATCATTATGGTGAAAGCTGCCTGCGTAACAGCACCGATCTTCAGGGTGCCTTCGAATCATTGCAGACTGGTTCGGTGAATTATGTAGCAGCCGACAGCACCATCGGTGCCTATGTGGTCCACTCTTCTTCGGTTGAGGCTTATCCGGTAGCGCTGCTTCAGGACCCTTCTTCCTACTGCATTGCTGCACCTACCACCAATGTGGAACTGCAGAAAGCCGTGTCTGAGGCGTTGAGCTCTTTGAAGAACGGCGGTGTAATCAGCGTTATCCAGAAGAAGTGGTTGGGCGACCAGGCTGATATCTCCGCGCTGAAGGTTATTCAGTCCACAAAGAGCGAATCTGACAGCGAAGACGCTACTTCAACCGATGCATCTGATTCTTCCAGCACCAGCTCTTCCAACACCACTGGTTCGTCGAGCAGCTCCAGCTCATCAAGCTCCACCTCGGGCTCGACCAGCTCTAGCACGAAAAGCGGGGGCACTCAGAGCAATTCTGGCAACTAGGGCGGAAGCTAAATAAAGGTGCTTTGTTGAAAAGGTGTCATAACGTCAACAAACGGAAGGCAGGTTCCATCTTGCCTTCCGTTTGTTTTTATTCTGGGTCATGTAAGCCGCTCCGCATAGCGCGGATCCTATTTGTTGAATCAAGGAGAATCGCATGAACGACCAAGGCAATTCCTCTGGGTCGCCCATTCCCCCCAATGGATGGGGAAACCAGGGTGCAACCCCCCAGCAAACCGATACGGCAACGAAGAAGGCACCTTCTCTTCTGAAGACGTTCCTCGTTGCTTTTGGCGGCGCCGCAGTGGCATGTGCGCTGGTATTGGGCGTTTATTCCTTCATTCATCCCAGTTCTTCCACGGTGCTGGGGGGTAGTGGCTCGGGGACGAGCATCACAGTAAGCGGGGAAGACACAACGCTTGCCGAAGCGGTTTCCCAGAAATGCCTTCCTTCGGTAGTGAACATTGATGTGTATACCAAGCAGTCCAGTCAGACCATGATGGGCATGATGGGGCAGACGAGCGACGAGCTTGAGGAATCTTCCCTTGGCTCAGGTATTATCCTGTCTTCCGATGGCTATATTTTGACCAACTATCACGTTATCGAAGGTGCTGATCAGCTGAAGGTGAACGCTGGCGGCGAAGAGTACATTGCCCAAGTGGTGGGCACCGATGAATCGAGCGATTTGGCGGTTCTGAAGATTGACGCAAGCGGCCTTACTGCCATTGAGATCGGTTCCTCCTCCGATCTTACTGTGGGTGAATGGGTGATGGCAGTGGGCAGCCCCTTCGGTCTTGAACAGTCCGTTTCTACTGGCATCGTTTCTGCCACTAGCCGTACCACGTCTGCACTGAACGATTCCAGCAGTGGTTCAAACGCTGTTTATACCAATATGATCCAGACCGATGCCGCTATCAACCCAGGCAATTCCGGTGGTGCTTTGGTCGATAAGGACGGTAAGCTCATCGGCGTTAATACGCTTATCGCCTCTTCTTCCGGTTCCAGCTCGGGCGTTGGTTTTGCGATTCCCGTCGATTACGCAATGAACATTGCTCAGCAGATCATCGATGGAAAAACCCCTTCCCATGCACAACTCGGCATTACCGGTACCACGGTCAACAGCCAGCTGGCAAAACGGTACAACCTGCCAGTTGAATCGGGTGCCTATGTGACGAGCGTTACCGCTGGTTCTTCCGCTGCTAATGCCGGCATTCAGGAAGGCGACATCATCACGAAACTGGGCGATTCCTCCATTTCCTCTTCTTCAGATTTGGTGCTGGCGGTACGTTCGCACAGCGCGGGCGATAATGTGCAGGTGACCTTCAATCGGAATGGCCAAGAGAATACCGTTTCGGTAACGCTTGGCTCCGATTCATAAAACGTATTTCCTTATAACAAATTGCTAAAACTCCCTGAACAATTAGGCGTTATGCTGTGGTTCAGGGAGTTTTTTTATGGGAGCGGCACGTCATGCGCGCTCTTATCTGAGGAAGGGGATCATATGTCCGAAAGAATAACCGGCCATACCGAACTCATTGGCTTGATGGCGTATCCAATCCGTCATTCCGCTTCGCCTGCCATGCACAACGAAGCGTTTGCGGAACTCGGCTGCGACTACGCCTATCTTGCGTTTGAGGTTGGCGCCGATGAAATTGAAGCGGGCGTGCAGGCAATTCGAACGCTTAAGATGCGTGGCTCAAACATTTCCATGCCTAACAAAACACTGGTAGGGGAGTATCTTGATGAGCTCACACCCGCAGCTAAGATGTGCGGTGCGGTAAACACGGTAGTGAACGATAACGGGCATTTGACAGGAACCATTACTGATGGCGTGGGCTTTATGCAGGCAGCCGCCGATAACGGCATAAACCCAATTGGCAAGAAGATGACTATCGTTGGTTGTGGCGGTGCTGGTACGGCAATTCAAATCCAAGCAGCGCTTGATGGAGTATCAGAGATCAGCATCTTCAACCGCAAGGATGATTTCTACCACCGCGGAGAAGAAACGGTGCAGAAGATCAATTCGCAGACTGGCTGCAAGGCAACTCTCTACGATTTGGCAGATCTGCAGAAGCTGAAAGAGGAAATGGACGACAGCTACCTGTTCGTGAACGCTACGGGTGTAGGCATGAAGCCACTCGAAGGCCAATCGGTGGTGCCCGACAAATCCTATTTCCATCCAGAATTGAACGTTGTGGACATCATCTATGCACCTCGCCTTACCAAGCTTCGCGAAATGGCGAAAGAAGCGGGCTGTAGAACGATGAACGGCTTGGGTATGATGCTCTTCCAGGGTTCTGCTGCCTTCGAATTGTGGACAGGCAAGCCAATGCCGATTGAGCATATGAAGGAAACGCTGGGGATCGACTACAGCGAATAGTCAATAGGTAAGGAGCTCAGGCATGAAAACAGTAAATGCGCGCGGAGTGGTTTTCGGCGAGGGTCGTCCGAAGATCATGACCTCTTTATGCGGCTTTGATGCTGCGGGAATGATCGAGCAGGCGCAGTTTGCGAAGACGCTTCCAGTGGATGTGCTTGAATGGCGCATTGATTTTCTTGATGAAGCGTACGATATCGATTCGATCGTTGATTGCGGGCAAAAGCTCCGTGCCGTAGTGGGTGAGAATACGCCTATCCTCATGACATTCCGCACCGCGAAAGAGGGTGGGGAAAAGCCCGTAGAGCCCGAGGCGTATGCCAATATCAACATTGCGCTCGCCGAAAGCGGCATCGTCGATCTGATTGACGTTGAGGCTTATATGGGCGATGAAGTGGTGGAACGCATCATTTCGGCGGCTCATGCAGCTGAGGTATTCGTGATCGCCTCGAACCACGATTTCGAGAAAACTCTTCCCAAGGAAGAAATTGTTGCACGTCTGTGCAAGATGCAGGATCAGGGAGCCGATATCCTCAAGATTGCGCTGATGCCGCAATGCCGCGAAGATGTGCTTGTGTTGATGGACGCCACGCGCGAAATGTTCGAAAACCACACCGAGCATCCTCTTATCACCATGAGCATGGGCGGCATGGGCGTAGTAAGCCGTCTTGCCGGCGAGTCGTATGGCAGCTCGGCAACATTTGGTGCTGCTGCGCAGGCATCGGCCCCTGGGCAGGTGGGTATTGCCGATCTGGCGCAGGTGCTCGATATTGTGCATGCGGGGCTGTAGGCCGAGCAATCCACGTATGACAAAGAAGGGCTGCGGCGTAAGTCGCGGCCTTTTTTATGGGGTGCGTACAAGCTATGCGCGTTTTACGGTAATATGGCAAAGATACAGGCAATGAAAGGAAATGCCCATGGCATCTGACTATAAGTACAAGCGTGTTCTTCTGAAGCTCTCCGGTGAAGCATTGATGGGAGAGGCCGGTTACGGTATCGATCCTAAGGTCGTTGAAGAACTTGCCGTTCAGATCAAGGAAATCGTTGACGATGGAATTCAGCTTGCTGTAACCGTTGGCGGCGGCAATATCTTCCGCGGTCTTGCTGGCTCTGCAGAAGGCATGGATCGTGCTCAGGCCGACTACATCGGTATGCTCGCCACGTGCATGAATGCACTTGCCCTCCAAGACGCTTTCGAGCGCCATGGCATTCCCACTCGAGTGATGAGTGCTATCGAGATGCGTCAGGTTTCCGAGCCTTACATTCGCCGTCGCGCCGTGCATCATCTCGAAAAGGGCTATGTTGTGATTTTCGCGGCAGGTACGGGCAATCCCTACTTCACCACCGACACCACGGCAGCTTTGCGCGCTTGCGAAATCAACGCTGAGTGCCTGATGAAGGCTACCAAGGTTGATGGCATCTACGATGCCGACCCGGTAACCAATCCCGATGCTAAGCGCTTTGAAACCATCAGCTACCTTGAAGTTCTTTCCCGTGAACTCCACGTCATGGATTCCACGGCAACTTCGTTGTGCATGGACAACAAGCTTCCTATCCTGGTGTTCGACCTGATGGTTCCTGGCAATATTTCGCGCATTCTGAAGGGCGAGAACATCGGAACCACCGTTACCGCGTAAAACAAATTCCACCGTGCCGACTTGCCGGCACCGCAACAATACGAATCAAAAGGGGAAGGACCCAAGATGACCAAGGAAATCATGGATAAAGCAGCAGAGCGTATGGCAAGCGCTGAACAGCAGCTGCTTTCCAACTTTGCCTCTGTCCGCACCGGCCGTGCTAGCGCCATGATCCTCGACCGCGTAAAGGCCGATTACTATGGCGTTCCGACCCCCATCAACCAGATGGCTGCCATCAAAACGCCCGATGCTCACACCCTCGTTATTGAGCCGTGGGACAAGTCGGCTCTCGGTGGTATCGACCATGCTATCCAGGAAGCAAACCTGGGCGTTATGCCTAACAACGATGGTTCGGTAATCCGTCTTTCCTTCCCGCCCCTTACCGAAGAACGTCGTAAGGAATTCGTAAAGGAGTGTCGCACCTACGCCGAGGAAAGCCGTGTGGCCGTGCGCAATGCTCGCCGCGACGCCAATACTGCCGTTGAGAAAGCTGCAAAGAACGACGGTCTTCCCGAAGACGAGCAGCGTCGTGCCGAGGCTGAAATCCAGAAGCTTACCGATGCCGCTATCGCTAAGCTTGATGCTCATCTTGCCAAAAAAGAAGAAGAGTTGATGTCCATCTAGTTTTGCCGCTCTGCTGAGGGCAAGACGTCTGCAGGGTGGGGAATGCGCTCCGCGCGCTATCGATAACGCGGTAGGAATTCATCTGGAAAAGGCAGCTTTTGCGCCGAATCTTGGTCCTATTGCCTTCGTTCGTTTTCGCTACCCTGATTATTTTGAGATTCTGCCCGCCAGGCTTTCTGGCGGGCGTGTTTTGCATTTGCGGGGTTTGCAAGGAGGAATGGAATGAGGCAACCACTCGAGTACATATTCCCGGATCCGCCTATGGGTATAGATCCTAAAGCGCTTGATCAGAGTCGCATACCCCGTCATGTTGCCGTTATCATGGACGGCAATGGGCGCTGGGCAAAAAAGCGTGCGTTAAATCGACTTCGTGGCCATAAGGCTGGTATCGAAGCGGTGCGTGAAACCATTCGCTGCGCCAACGATTGCGGCGTAGACTACCTCACCATCTATTCGTTTTCCACAGAGAACTGGAAGCGTCCGAAGGAAGAGGTAAGCGGACTGATGGACCTGTTCGCCAAAACCATGTTGGCGGAAGTGGATGGGCTGCATGAGGAGCATGTGCGCGTTCGCACCATCGGCGACCTCTCAATGCTTCCCAAGGAAACGCGCGATGCTTTCGACGCAGCGTGGGAAAAAACCCGCAACAATGACGGTATGACCTTGGTAGTTGCGGTGAACTATGGTTCACGTCAGGAAATGATGAACGCGGCCCAGGCGTATGCGAATGCTGCTATTGCCGCCCACGAAAAGGGCGAAGAACTGGTGCTTACCGAAGAGCTGTTCGAGCAGGGCCTTGATACCGCCGATATCCCCGATCCCGATTTGCTTATTCGCACTTCGGGCGAAATGCGAATAAGCAACTTCCTTTTGTGGCAAATTGCCTATTCTGAGTTCGTATGCACCGATGTGCTGTGGCCAGACTTCAATCGATACGATTTCCTGAAGGCCTTGCTTGAGTTCCAGTCGCGCGATCGTCGCTTTGGGGCGGTGTAGTGCATGACGAAGACGCGTGTGCGTAAGCCGTTTATGCGAGAGGATGCCCGGGCGCATCCGGGTCTCACTACGGAAGCTGAGGAATTTCCCGCCATTGAGCTTCCTGGTGAAGAAAAGCGTTCCACTAAAGTGAAGAACGCAGCAGCGGCAAAAATGCCCGAAAAGGTAAAGCATCCCAGCAATTTGATGGTACGTACCGCAACAGGTGCGGTATATATCCTTCTCACGGTGGTGTGTATTTGGGCTTCCGAGGCATCGACGGCGATATACCTTTCAGTGCTTAGCGCCATCTGCGCGGGTGAGTTTTATTACATGTTGCGCTCTGACGCCAAGTTGCCCAATGAGCTTCTTGGAATCTGTGCCGCTGCTTTATTCCCGCTTGCCACTTGGATATTCGGCATTTCCGGCGTGGTTACGGTGTTCGCTATCTTCGTGTTGAGCTTGCTTGTTTGGTATGTATTTTGGCAGCCCGCGCGAATCAGCGATGTTGCGGTAAGCCTATTTGGTGCGGTGTACACGGGCGTCATCATGTCGTGTGCCATGCTGTTGCGTGTATCGCTTCCCGAATCTTGGGGTGCGGTCTTGATTTTGGGCTTGTTTGCCAGCGTTTGGGGCAACGATGCCTTTGCCTATCTGGTTGGATCGGCAATCGGCAAGCATAAACTTGCTCCTCATATCTCCCCAAAGAAAAGCTGGGAAGGGTTTATCGCCGGCCTTGTTGTTGCCATGGGCTTCTGGTGCTTGCTCACACTCATTCCCGGGGTAACCATGTCTATCCCGCAGGCTTTGGTGTTCGGCCTGATAAATGGTCTTTCGGGTGTTTTGGGCGACTTGGTGGAAAGTCGCATCAAGCGCAATTCCGGTTTCAAAGATTCAGGCACCATCATGCCAGGTCATGGTGGTTTGCTCGATAGATGCGATTCGCAGTTCCTGGTGATCCTTACGGGTACCATCATGCTTGTTCTAGGAGGCTGTATTCCTTATGCAATCTAACGTATCTCCTCAGGTTCGCGTCGCTACTCAGCGACGCGTCGTTGTTTTGGGCTCAACGGGCTCCATCGGTGTTCAAACGCTCGATGTAGCACGTCGCCATCCCGACCGCTTGAAAATCGTTGGTTTGGCAGCAGGCACGCGTGGAGCTGAACTGTTGGCTCAAGCCAAAGAATTCAACGTCGGCCATTTGGCTCTAGGCACACCAGCGGCTGTCAGCTCTTCTGTTGTGGCGGAGCTGGAAGAGCAGGCTGCGGGTTTTGTTGGCGCGAAAGGCAGCATTGGCTTTGGACCTGATGCGGTTCGCGAAATGGTTCATCTTGAAGAAGCCGATGTGGTGGTGAACGCCCTGGTGGGGGCTGCCGGCTTGCAGGCAAGCTATGAAACGCTTCGTGCGGGCAAGGTTCTTGCTCTGGCCAACAAGGAATCGCTGGTAGTGGGCGGCAACCTTATCATGCCCATGGCAACCGAGCCTGGCATGTTGATGCCCATCGATTCCGAGCATGGTGCCATATACCAGTGCCTTTTGGGCGAAGACCCCCGTGAGGTAAGCAAGCTGTGGGTTACCGCATCGGGCGGTCCGTTCCGTGGAAAGAAGCGCGCCGACTTGGAGAACATTACCCCCGCTCAAGCTTTGGCGCACCCCACGTGGAATATGGGCAAGAAAATCTCAATCGATTCTTCCACCCTCATGAATAAAGGCCTTGAGGTAATCGAGGCGCATCATCTGTTCCAGATGCCGTATGACCGCATAGAGGTTGTGGTTCAGCCGCAAAGCGCCATTCATTCCATGGTCGAATTCACCGACGGAAGCGTGAAAGCGCACCTTGGCACTACCGATATGCGGATCCCCATTCAGTTCGCGCTTAGCTATCCCGAACGATGGGACGCTCCGGTCGAGCCGATCGATTTCCGCATGTTGGGTTCCCTTGACTTTGCCGCGCCCGATACGGAAACGTTCCGTTGCCTTGCCTTGGCTTACCATGCGGGCAGGGTGAGCGGCACCTTGCCGTGCGCTATGAATGCCGCCAATGAAATTGCGGTAGCTTCGTTCCTGGAAGAAAAATTGCCATATCTGGGCATTGCCGAGTGTGTTGAGGCTGTTATGTCGCAGCACGAGGCGCGCGGTGTTCAGCAGGTAATGAGCGTTGAGCAGCTTCTGGAAGTTGATGCGTGGGCTCGCAGCTGCGCACGCGCATGGGTATCTGCCCGCTAATTGCACGTTTAAATTGTTGTACCTTTGCTTTACCGATAAGCCCTGGTGCGTCTCGGACCCCCGTAGTGGGACGGTGGACTCTTGCTGGCGTCAGGCATCTGCGATGGAGGATGGACCCGCTTTGTATCCCCGACGCCATAGCGATGGGGAGCAGATCGTCTTGTCCCTTCCGGACCGCTGCGAAGAAACGACAGGTGGGTATGATGAAGGTTTCAGACGAGGCATGGCGGGAAATGCGCATTTCGTACTCCCGCGCAGCCGAAGGGCCGCTTTCTGGCAAGATATCGCTGAAATGTACCCTCGGACAGCCCATTATGGCGAAATAAACCTATTATGTACCCTTTGAGCTGGATAAACGCTGTCCGAAAGTACATTTCAGCGATATCTTGCCAGAAACGTTGGATTTCCCTGTCCAAGTGTACAAAATGAGCAGATTTTGCCGCCTTCGCGCAAGGAGGGCAGTGCGAAGGAACTCGGTACAAAGGTCAAGCCGCGCATGGCTGCCCGTCGGGAAGGCGAGCATAGAGCGTCGTTTTTTAGCTCGTTTGCGTGTCGGCCGGCAGGGCGGCTGCAGTTCGTATGAATTGGGGCGGGCTGCCTTGTTGCTCAAATATAATGAGCATCATGGATATACTCATCATGCTCATAACGGTAACCCTTCTTTTGGGGTTTCTCGTATTTATACACGAAGGTGGCCATTATCTTGCTGCGCGCGCTTGCGGAGTGCGCGTAAGCGAATTCATGATCGGCTTACCTGGCCCTTCAATCGGTTTTACCCGTGGAGAAACGCGTTTTGGCATAACAGCCGTTCCTTTGGGTGGTTATGCGAGCGTTTGCGGCATGGCTCCCTCCAGCAACAGCCCTCACCTGAAGCGTGTTCTGGGTTATGCCTACCGCAAGGGCACGGTATACATGGAAGACGTTGCCCACGATTTGTTCCTCACCGATCAAGAAGCCTACGATTTGCTCGAGGAACTGTGCGATTGGGGTTCGCTTAAGCGCCCTCGACGCAAGGACGAGCACAACGTATACCGCACGCCCGCCAAAAATGGTTTCAAGGAAGGTCAGCCCCGCGTCATTTCCAGCAACGAGGAATTCTTTGCATCGGAAAAGGCGCAGCAATACTGCACTCTGCCGTTCTGGAAGCGCTGTGCCATTTTGCTTGCGGGTCCGTTCATGAATCTGCTTTGGGTGTTCCTGGTGTTCATTTTCATCTACTCCATCATGGGACTCGACCTTCAGAACACTCAAACCGGCGAAACGTTCCATTACACCTGGGCTCCTTGGGAAGCCATTGCAATGGGATTCAAGTACCTTGGCATGGTGGTAAGTGCGATTGCGGCATTGTTCAACCCCGCAACCGCAGCGCAAACCGTTTCTCAGTCAACTTCGGTTGTGGGCATCGCGGTTATGTCGAAAAGCGCCCTGGATGCGGGCTTCTTGAATTTCCTGTTCTTTACGGCGATCATATCTGCGTCTTTGGGCCTTATGAACATGCTTCCCATCCCCCCGCTTGATGGTGGCCGTTTTGTGGTGGAGGTATTCCAGAAGGTATCCCGTAAAGTGGTTTCGCTTCGAGCCTTGGGCTATATGTCCGCGGCAGGTATCGTGCTATTTACCGGATTTTTCCTGGTTATGGTCAATCAAGACGTTCAACGATTCATATTTGGGAATTGGAGCTAATACATGGCGAATACTGCTCCCAACGCAAAAACACGTCAGGTTATGGTAGGTTCTGTCGCTTTGGGCGGCGGTGCTCCTTGCGTGGTGCAATCGATGCTTAATCTGCCCCTTGCCGATGTGGAGGGGAACTTGAATCAGATAAGCCGCCTGCAAGAAGCCGGCTGCGAGGTGGTGCGCATTGCCGTTCCGCGCAAGGCTGATCTGGATTTCTTCGAGGTGATCTGCGAAAAGTCTCCTTTGCCAGTTGTCGCAGACATTCACTTCAGCGCTGATCTGGCCATAGAAGCTGCTCGTCGCGGTGCTGCAAAGCTTCGCATCAACCCTGGCAACATTGGCGGCCTTGAGGCTACCGTTCCGGTGCTCCAAGCAGCCAAGGCGGCTGGCATTCCTATCCGTATTGGGGTGAATGCAGGCTCGCTCGATTCTGCTTTGGCGGAACGCAGCGACTTAACCTTGCCCGAAAAGCTTGTTGAATCGGCCACTGCATACGTGGAATTCTGCCATAGCCAAGAATTCTATGACGTGGTGGTTTCCGCCAAGGCGCACGATGTGCCTACCACGGTGGCAACGTATCGCCTGCTCTCGCAGCGGATGCCTGAGGTCCCGTTGCATATTGGCGTTACCGAGGCAGGCACCTTGTTCCAGGGTCTTATCAAGTCCGCGAGCGGTCTGGGCATTCTTTTGGAGCAGGGGATAGGAGACACCATGCGTATCTCCTTAACCGACGACCCCGCGGAAGAGGTGCGTGCCTGCTGGATGCTTCTTTCTGCACTGGGTTTGCGCCGCCGAGACCCTGAATTGGTAAGCTGCCCTACCTGCGGTCGCTGTCAGGTTGACCTGATCCCCATTGCCCAGGAAGTGGAAAAGCGCTTGCGCGATGTGCATCGCCCCATCCAGGTGGCAGTTATGGGATGCGTGGTGAACGGTCCCGGTGAAGCAGCCGACGCAGATATTGGCGTTGCGTGCGGAAAGGGGTCTGGCGTGGTGTTCGCCCACGGCAAAACCTTGCGCAAGGTCGAAGAGGCCGCTATCGTTGATGTACTTATGGAAGAGATAGGAAACCTGTAATGGAAATCATGCGTTTGAGCCAGCAGTATGCTCCCACGTTGAAAGAAGACCCCGCCGATGCCGAGATCGCAAGCCATCGCTTGCTCGTTCGCGCAGGCATGATCAGAAAGGTTGCAGGAGGTGTGTATACCTTCCTGCCCCTGGGCATGCGCGTTCTTACCAAGATCGAGAATATTGTACGTGAAGAAATGAATGCCATCGGTGCCCATGAGATTCTTATGCCGGCACTGCAGCCTGGTGAGCTGTGGCACGAATCGGGCCGTTGGAACGATTACGGCCCCGAGCTTATGCGACTGGAAGACCGCCATGGGCGCGGATTCTGCCTCGGACCAACCCATGAAGAGCTGGTAACCTCTATCGTTCGCAGCGAACTGCGTTCCTACCGTCAGCTCCCCATGACGCTCTATCAAATTCAGACGAAGTTCCGCGACGAGATCCGCCCTCGCTTTGGCCTGCTTCGTAGCCGCGAATTCATTATGAAGGACGCGTACAGCTTCCACTCCAACCAGGAATCCCTGCAGAAAACCTACGATGAAATGTACGATGCCTACGGTCGCATCTGTGAGCGCTGCGGTCTTGACTACCGTCCCGTTGTGGCTGATGGCGGTCAGATCGGCGGCAGCGTAACGTGTGAGTTCCATGCTTTGGCGGAAGCCGGCGAAGACGACTTGGTCTATTGCCCCGATTGCGATTATGCGGCAAACAACGAAGCGGGCGTGTGCCACGCTCATCCGGTTGAGTACGCTGCTTCCGAATGCAAGAAGGTTGAAACTCCCGGCGTTTCCTCCATTGAAAGCCTTGCGAAGTTCCTTGGCATCGAAGAGGCTGCTACGGTTAAGGCCATGGTGGGCAAGGACGTAGAGGGGGCTGTTTTCGCTCTCTTCATCCCCGGCGATCACGAACTGAACGAGATCAAGGCGGAGCGTGTGGTAAACGGCTTTACCCTGCTTACCGACGAAGAGCTTGAGACTGCAGGCCTTCACAAGGGCTCCATTGGTCCGAAGGGCCTCCCCGAGGGCATCAGGGTTATCGGCGATGTGAACCTGAAGAGCATTGAGCGCTGGGTTGTGGGCGCAAACGAAGACGGATTCCATTTCGTGGGTGCCAAGCACGGCGAGGATTTCCAGGTAGACGAGTGGGCCGACCTTTCGCTCGTAATGCCCGGCGATTCCTGCCCGAAATGCGGTGCTGCCCTGCAGGGCGCGCGTGGCATCGAGGTTTCCCAGGTATTCCAGCTGGGCGACAAGTACTCCAAGACCATGGGCGCAGTGTATTCGGACGAAAATGGCGTAGATCAGAACTTCCTTATGGGTTGCTACGGCGTTGGTGTTTCCCGTACGCTGGCGGCTATCGTTGAACAACACAACGACGAAGACGGCATTATCTGGCCTATGTCCGTAGCGCCGGCTCACGTTTGCGTTATTCCCCTTACCGTTGGCGACGAAGAAGTGTTCCCGGTTGCCGAGCGTATTGCCAAGGAACTTGCAGAGCAAGGTCTTGAAGTTGTGCTGGACGACCGCGACGAGCGCGCTGGCGTCAAGTTCGCTGATGCTGACCTTATCGGCTGGCCCGTTCAGATTGTTGTGGGCAAGCGCGGCGTGAAAGAAGGCGTGGTTGAGGTTAAGCGCCGTGGCGAATCGGAAAAGACCAAGGTTCCTTTCGCTACGCTTACTGAAGCATTGGCTTTCGTGAAGCGTGCCGCCCGAAACAACAAGTTCTCGCGTACGTTCTAAATGCCTGTGCAGAGCGAAACAAACAAACCGGAATTGCTTGCTCCCGCCGGCGGGTGGGAGCAGCTTGAATACGCGCTTCACTTTGGTGCCGACGCGGTGTACCTTGCGTGCGATCGCTTCGGCCTGCGCGCCCGTGCCAGCAATTTCTCGCTGGAAGATTTGCCTCGTGCCGTTGCGTTGGCACACAGTGCCGGCGCACGTGTGTACGTTACCTGCAACGCTTATGCCCACGATGAAGACCTGGCGGCTCTTCCCGAATACGCTCAAGCTATGGAAGATGCGGGCGTCGATGCTGCCATTGTGAGCGACTTGGGCGTTATGTCGGTGGTGCAGCAGCATGCGCCCTCGGTTGCCATCCATATTTCCACGCAAGCTTCGGTTTCAAACGCCGAAGCTGCGCTTATGTGGTATCGCCTTGGTGCTCGCCGCGTGGTGTGCGCTCGCGAGATGTCGGTGGCGGAAATCGCCGCTATGCGTAAGGCTATTCCCTCCGATATGGAGATAGAGGTGTTTGTGCACGGCGCCATGTGCATGGCCATTTCGGGTCGTTGCCTTATCAGCGATTACCTTACCGGCCGTCATGCCAACAAGGGGCAATGCGTCCAGCCGTGTCGTTGGGAATATGAGTTGAAGGAGCTTTCCCGCCCCGACCAGCGCTTCGGCATAGAAGAGGGCGATGACGGCACGTATCTGCTGAATTCCAAGGATCTGAACATGCTTGCCCATCTTGACGATCTTGCTGCGGCAGGCGTTTCTTCGGTAAAAATTGAAGGCCGCGTGAAAAAGGCTTTCTATGTGGCAACGGTGGTAAATGCGTATCGCCATGTGCTCGATGGCGAGCCGGCATCCCTATGGGAGCATGAGCTTGAGATCATCTCGCATCGACCCTATTCAACGGGCTTTTATTACGGGGATGCCGAGCAGACCACCGACAATGACATTTACGTGCAACTTTGCGATTGGGTGGGGGAAGTGGTTTCCTCGAGCGCAGTCGAGCAGGGTCAGTGGCGCGTGCAGGCAAAGTGCCGTAACCGTTTTTACGAGGGCGATGAACTGGAGGTCCTGAGCCCCCATAAACCCATTCGATCCATTAAGGTTCAGAGTTTGGCTGAAGTCTACGATGAAGCGGAGGTGCCTTCCGGGGTGGCATGTAAGGCCATGGCACCTTACGCGTTTACCGCTTCCTTTGAACTGGAACCTCGAGATATTCTGCGTGTTCGTCGCAAGGATCCAACGAAGAAGAACTGATGGGGTGCTGCGAATGTTTGGCAAAGCGTTCGCTATTCGATAGGAAAGGGGCGCAGAGGGTGCGTCCTGGAAAGCAAGGAGGAACATATGGGAAGGCAATCTGACGAGGCTTTGCAGCTTGCGGATGCAGATGAATTGGTGAACTACCTGATGGGTGCCCACTGCGCTTATATGCAGTGGCGCGAGCTCACCTATTACCTCACCGACGCAAACGACATTTATTGGCGTGCGCAGGACACCAACGACCTGAACGACAAGGGGCATTTCCCTGATTGCAGCGAGCTAGTTGCTTCGGTGCGTGAATTTGTCGACTTGCCGTTCTTGGACGGAAAGCACTCCATCCGCGAGGTATTTCCCGAGGCAACCTTCTACGGTTCGGTGAAAATCGAGGGACAGGGTACCCCTGTTCCCGTTATTTAGCGGGGGGTTCGGCAGCGGCAAGCATCCTTTGCCATCGCCTTCGGTGCTGTGCTTTACGATTTCAGTTGATATGCGCAGTCGGTTAAACATTTGAGCTATAGGCTGCTTTCATGCAGCGAATGGGAGCGGGCGCGTAAGCGCCCGTTTCTTATTTTCGGGCCGAGTATCTCCTGCTTGGGGCGCTCTTGCTTGGTGGGGGTGGAGCGCAATCGCGCAGCGAATACGTTCCGATAACGAAATGGCAGCTGGCTTTTTCATTGCGCTATTATCGGTTTATTCGTTCGATGCGAAATAAGGGGGATTGATGGCGCGTTTGCTCATTGTCGAAGACGATGTCTCTTTGCGAGAGAATCTTGTGCGCATGCTTCAGCTTAAGGGGTATGAGTGCATTTGCTGCAAGTCGTTCGAGAACGCCGCCGCCGAAGCTTTGGCCGCTTCCCCCGATTGCATCTTGCTCGACCTGTCCCTTCCTGGCGCGTACGGCCACGAGATATGCCGTGCTATTCGTCAGAAAAGCAACGTTCCCATTGTCGTGCTTACTTCGTCTGACAGTGAATTCGACGAGGTCATGAGCATGAGCGTCGGTGCAGACGATTATGTGGTGAAGCCGTATCGTCCCGCTGTGCTGCTTGCTCGCATTGATCGTGCGCTCGCTCGCAGCGGGTCTGCCGATCCAGCGCATAAGCAGCTTGAGCACAATGGTGTTTCGCTCGACCCTGTGCGAGCAGAGGTTTCGTATCGTGGCAGGAGCGTTGAACTGTCGCGCAATGAGCTTTTGATTCTGCGTATCCTCATGGAGAACGCGGGCTCCATCATCTCGCGTGGCGAGCTGATGGACGAGCTGTGGCAAACCGATGCGTTCATTGACGACAACACGCTTACCGTAAACGTGAACCGATTGCGCTGCAGTTTGCAATCTGCAGGCGTGCCTGACGGCTTCATTACCACCCGCCGTGGCTTAGGCTACGTGGTTCGATGAGCGCCTTAATTCGGGGAAACGCTTCGGCTACGCAGGAGTCCGGCTCACCCGCCTGCCCGGAGCCGGGCTCGCTGGCGGCCGCGCTCAACTCGCCAGCCGACCCGCCGCGTGGTCCCGCGCCCGCTTCGCCCGAGCCCACTCCGCCCGCTGCCGAAAGCCGCGCCGACCGTTTGGAGCGTGCCTATTCCTTCGGTGCGTACCTCCGTTCGCGCGCCGGGTTCGCGTTTGGCGTGATCGCTCTGATAGCTGTGGTGGCTGGCATCATGGCCGGTACTGGTTCGAACGCTTCGGCGATCGCGCTCGTTTCCCTCTGCGAAGCCCTGTTCGCCTGCGTTGCGCTTGCTGTGGGGTTTTTGCGCGACCGCGAGTTCTACCAGCAGCTGGACTTGTTCTGCGATTCGCACGAAAACGCGCGCTACCTCTCGTCGATCCTAGACGAGCCGCGCACGCTCGAAGGCTCTATCGCCTACCGTGCGCTCGCCGTGCAGGGCAAGGCCTCTTCCGACGAACTAGCCGCCCGATCTCACGACATGAAGGAGTACCGCGACTACATTGGGCTGTGGGTTCACGAAACCAAAACGCCCATTGCATCGGCGCAGTTAGCCCTGTCAAGCCTTCACGGGCCCGAGATCGGCAAGGTCCGCGGCGACCTCGATCGCATCGAATCACGCGTCGAGCAAGCGCTTTACTACGCGCGCTCGGCGACCTTAAGCGAAGACTTCTCCATCGAGGAGCTCAACCTTGCGGCGCTTGCGCGCAAGGCGTGCCGCCAACGGTCCCGCACGCTGATCGGCGCAGGGGTCTCGCTCGAGTTCGCCATCGACGAGGCGCTCGAAGTGCTCGCCGACGCGAAATGGACCGACTTCATAATCGGCCAGGTGTTGGAGAACTCGGCGAAGTACGGCGCAAAGACCATTCGATTCGAAAGTTCAGTGAAGAACGCGGACACGAAAGACGGCTGCATCGAGCTAGCTATCGGTGATGACGGCGACGGCATCCCCGCTGCCGATGTGCCGCGCGTGTTCGACCGAGGCTTTACGGGAAGCCAGGGCCGCGCACATCACAAGGCGACGGGCATGGGACTCTACCTTGCCGCCGTGGCCTGCGAAAGAATGGGCCTTGGCTTGCGCATTTCCTCAGAAGAGGGAACGGGCACCGCCGTCGCGCTGACCTTCCCCCTTAACCGCACGCGCATGGATTTGGTGGCCAACCTTACAGAATCGTAAGTTTGCGGTAAGGCCCTTCGATGGCTCCGCTTTCGTGAGCGTCGCATCATGGGGATATACCGAATCGAAGAGAAAGGAATCCCCATGACCATGGTTACCGCAACCCCTCCGGCAGGCATCTCGAGCGCGGGCGCGCCTGATAACCGCAACGTCCTGCTCTCCGTGCGCGACGTTCAGAAGGTCTACGGCTCGCGCGAAGCTGTCACGCGTGCGCTCGATGACGTATCGTTCGACATCTGCGAAGGCGAGTTCGTTGGCGTGATGGGCCCGTCGGGCTCGGGCAAGAGCACGCTTTTGAACTGTATCTCCACCATCGACACCGTGACCAGCGGGAACATCATCCTGAACGGGCTTGACATCACGCAGCTGCGCAGCCGCCAGCTCTCAAAGTTCCGTCGCGATGACCTGGGCTTCATCTTCCAGGACGCGAACCTGCTAGACACGCTGACCGGCTTCGAGAACATCGCTTTGGCCCTTACCATCAAAGGCGAGAAGGCCAATGCTGTTCGTACGAAGGTCGAGCGCACCGCCGACTTGCTTGGTGTGGCAGACGTTCTGCAGAAATACCCGCGTCAGATGTCGGGCGGACAGCGTCAGCGCGTTGCCGCGGCGCGCGCCATCGTCGCCGACCCGAAGCTGGTTTTGGCTGACGAGCCCACCGGCGCGCTCGATTCGCGCAACGCCGCTGTTCTTCTCGAAACGCTTGAAGTGCTGAACGAGAAGCTGAACGCCACCATCATGATGGTCACGCACGACGCGGTTGCGGCATCGTATGCCGATCGCATCCTGTTCATCAAGGACGGCAAGCTGTTCAACGAGCTGCGCCGCGGCGATAGCAGCAGAACCGACTTCTACCAGCGCATCCTCGAGGTTCAGGCGTTCCTCTCCGGCAAGCAGGGAGCGTCCTCCGCGGTCGGTTTTGTAGCCTCGCACGTCACCGCGCTGAGCAACTAGGCGGTGGCATCATGTTGATGAAACTTGCCTTGCGCAACGTGCGCCGCAGCATGCGCGACTACGCTGTGTATTTCGTCACCCTCACTTTGGGTGTGGCGGTGTTCTACGCCTTCAACGCCATCGGGGACTCGCGTGTGCTCTTCGAGGCCCAAGAGGGTGCCGCAAATGTGCTCCTGTCGTCCGGCGTGAGCATTTTCGACATCCTTACGCAGGTCATGACCTATTTCAGCGTCGTCGTCGCCGTGGTTTTGGGCTTTCTGGTCCTGTACGCCAACCGGTTCGTGGTCCGAGCGCGAAAGAAGGAGTTCGGCACGTACCTGCTGCTAGGCATGAGCCCGCGCCAGGTTTCCTCGGTGGTACTGATGGAAACGTTGATCGTCGGAGTAATAGCACTGCTTGTCGGTCTTGGGCTCGGCTTTTTGATCTCGCAGGCTATCGCCTTCGCCACGGCTGGCATCATCGGTGTGGCCATCAGCGATTACCATCTGCTATTCAGCGCCCGCTCCGCTGAGCTGACGCTGGGGTGCTTCGTGCTCATCTTCGCCGTGGTGGCCCTTTTCAACGCTGTGCAAATCTCACGTTGCAAGCTTGCTACGCTGCTTTCGGCCAACTCCCGCAACGAGCGCATGCCCGTGCGCAACCCCATCGTCTGCCTCATCGTGTTCGTGCTGTCGTGCCTGATTCTGGCGAAGGCGTATGCCGAGCTCAACCTCGACGGCCTCGTTTACTTCGGCGAGCACTTCCGCACCGCAACCGCATTGATGCTCATCGGCACGCTGGGCCTGTTCTGGTCGGCGTCGGGCTTCTTCATCCTGCTGATCCAACGCCTGCGCGGCGTGTACTTCAAGGGACTGGCCATGTTCACCATGCGCCAAATCGCGGCAAAGGTGAACACCGCGTTCGTGTCGTTATGGACGGTCAGCATCCTTCTGTTCTTCAGCATCGTCGTGTTCTCAACGGGCTTCAGCCTGGCGACGCTCTTCTCCGATCAGCTAGAGGAGAACACCCAGTTCGATGCGTCTATCCGTGCGAGCTTGATGGTGCTCGACACCTCCGATATGGAAGCGGTGCCTTCCGAGCAGTACGGCGGGGAAGAGGAGAAGGCTGCAGCGATCGAGGAAGCCGAAGCCCAGCGCAACGAGATCCACAGGCTATGGCAGGCGAACGACGGTTCCACCGTTGCGTACTTCCAATCACTCATCCCCGATTGGGACGAACGTGTAACCGGCTCGGCTCAGGTTGACACATGGCTTGCGAACGACTTGACAAACAGGCAGCTCGTTGATGTTTGCGGCTTCACGCTAGAGCAGATCGGTTCCGACGATAGCTCCAGCATGGCCGACGAGGGCGCGCAATACGTATCGTTGTCGCAGTTCAACGCCGCGCGCCAACTTGCAGGCGAAAAGCCGATCGAGCTTGCCGCAAACGAGTACCTGGTTGACAACACGGTCGATAAATCGGCCGAATACGCGAAGGCTCTTGGCCAGAAAGGGCGCACCATCACCGTCGACGGCCATGAGCTAACCGCATCGGGGCAAGTTGTCTCGCAATCGCTCCAAGTAAGCAGCATGAGTTGCTTGATCGCCGTGCTGGTTGTCCCCGACGAATTAGCGGCCGAGAGGTTTGCCGCGGGCGATCTGCCGTACTTGAGCGAGCTGAACGTCAACCTGGCAAGCGATTCGCAAGAGCAGGCTATGAAAGACCTGATGGCTGAATACGGCAAAGCTGTCCCCCCGAGTGACGAGCTTGCCGAAATGGGCTGGACTTATGATTCCAGCGCATGGCCGGTGTCCTATTACGACACGAGTGAAAGCGTTGTCGCCGACAGCATGGGAATCAAACTTCTGTTGGTCTACCTGGCACTCTACATCGGCTTCATCTTCCTTATGACCACCGCGGCGGTCCTTTCCGTCCAACAGCTCTCCGAGGTAGCGGACAGCATCCCGCGCTATCGCCTGCTGGCCCAGCTGGGTTGCGACAGGGACATGGTGCTACGAAGCCTGCGTACGCAGATCGTCATCTACTTCGTGGCTCCGCTTTTGGTTGCAGGATGCCACTCCGCATGCACGATCAGCCTTCTGTATAAGAATCTGCTGTCGGTTTGGGGCGCTTCGGCGGTTACCGGTACGCTTGCCATCGGCATCGCGCTGGTGGTTGCGGTGTATGCGGTCTATCTAGCCTCAACGTATCTGGTCGCACGTTCGGCAGTCGTTTCCGGCGCAGGCAAGAAGCTGCTTGCCTAGGTTTGGGCTGCTCGTCGGGCGCGGCTAGCCTATGCGGCGAGTCGAGGGCATGACGCAACCCTCGAAGGCAAGCCGCTGCTTGTAGCGGAACCCAAGCTGCCTCTTCCATACCTTAATTCTTTGACGTGCTCCGTTCCTTTTCTTCGGAGGAGCCACCGAGCCCAACTGGACGTGTTTGGTTGAGTTTGAAGAGCAAGGGGGGGTACAGCGAGTGGCAGGTATTGGCGAGGCGCTGGGGGGGGTAGGCACCCCCCTCTGGGCAAGGGCCAAGCCGTTGAAGGACGATCCCGCGATGCAGTTGCTCGGGCAGGAGCCCCTGCGCAGGGGCAAGTCCATCGGAGGGTGGCAAGATTCGTGCGCCGTGCATGATTTGAGGGCTTCGGACGGCGAAAGCGCCCCTTGACGGCAAGATGCCCGCGCGGTGCATTCCCCAACGGCACTTTGTGGGGCTTTTCGGATGCATGGCGCGCATATCTTGCCAAAATTAGCTGTATTTGAATGCATGCAGGCGATATGTTGCCGCGAACCGGTGTTTTTCCCGTCCGAGGCCCCTTCGGGAACGCATCGGGGCACAATCTTGCCACGGCCGGCAGCCTGGGAACGCATCAGGGCACAATCTCGCCACGGCCGGCAGCACGGGAACGCACCGGGGCGATATCTCGCCATGGCCAGGCGCCGGATGATCGCCACCGAAGTTCATCGACGGCCTATCTCAGACTGTAATGGGCAGGTCATGTTGAACTCGCATAGCGGCGCTTCATCGATTATGGGCTGCTTTTCATAATTCTGAAAATAATTCTTGACCTAGCGTGGTGGCGAGGGTATATTAATCAAGCACTTCGGGGCATTAGCTCAGCTGGGAGAGCGCATGGCTGGCAGCCATGAGGTCAGGGGTTCGATCCCCCTATGCTCCACCATTTATTCAAAAGGGTCCGCTTAAGGCGGGCCTTTTTTGCGTTGTACCGCAGTCTTTTGAGGGCTATTTTTGCAACGCCTAGACGGGAGACGATCATGAAAGTTGCAGTTAGCGCATGTTTATTAGGAGTCCGATGCCGTTTCGATGGCCGCTCAAAGCCTTCCATGGAAGTACAGCGTTTTCTGGAAGACCGCGAATGTCAGGTGGTGAAAATCTGTCCAGAGGTTATGGGCGGACTTTCCATTCCCCATCCTCCCCATGAGCAATGTGCTGTTGACGGACAAATTCGTGTGGTTGATGACGAGGGAAACGATCATACGGAAGCATTCGAGGCGGGTGCTCGCGCTGCTTGCTCGTTAGTTTGCGACTCGGGCTGCACCCATGCCATCATGAAGGCGAAAAGCCCTTCATGCGGCGTTGGGGAAGTGTATGACGGTACTTTTTCGGGCGTGTTGGTGCCAGGCGATGGCATTGCGACAAAAATGCTCAAAGAAGCTGGTATTGTTGTGGCAACTGAAAATAATTTCCGTCAGCACTTCGGCTGCGAGTAGCATCTGATGGCGTTGCGCCGCCAGAGTGGGACTACTGGGGAAGGCGTACGTATTCCCCAGCTATCTAGCAAGGCTGATTCCCTTGCCGAGCACGTCAGCTTGGCGGGTACGCTGCTGGGAGGGGGTTATCCCAGTGCTGCCAATTCTTCAGGGCTTGCTTGTTTCAGGTAGTTATCGGCGGCGGTAATTGCCCGACCTTGTGCGCCCTGCACCACGGTAATGCCAGCGGCCTTCATGCTTTCTGCATCTTTTTCCGAGATGGTGCCGCATAAAAGAACCTTTACCTCTATCTGACGTAAGAAATTTGCCTGCGATCCGCAAAGGTGCCCTTGACTGGGAAGGTTCCGAGAGTCTACGAGCTCGCCGTTTTGAACCTGGTAGAAGTTAAAGTTGGTACAACAGCCGAAATGGCTGCTGACATCCAAACCCTCACTTGCAACGGCAATTCTCATGACTTCCTAACATCATTTCTGGTACCTGAGTCAACGATAGTCTTTTCTACGGTTTTGAAATACACCTTTCGTCCAAGGGTGCTATCTGGGGTGCGATAGGGATCTGAAAAAAAATTTCGAAAAAGTACTTGCCATATTTTCTGAGCTTTGCAATAATAACCGAGCTGTTGCTTCGCAGTAAGCAATAAGTCCCCATCGTCTAGCGGTTAGGACGCGGCCCTTTCAAGGCTGAAACACGGGTTCGAGTCCCGTTGGGGGCACCATGAATGAACAGGCTCTGCTTTGCAGGGCCTTTTTTCTTATGTAGGCAGACTAAAGGAGTTGGCTTGAAGAAGCTCATCGCCCAGTTCATGAAATTCGGTATCGTTGGCGTCATCGCGTTTGTTATCGATTATGGCGTGATGATCTTCCTCACCGAGGTATTTGGCGTTCCCTACCTCATCAGTACCACGGTTTCTTTTGTCGTTTCGGTGATCTTCAACTACTTCGCTTCTATGCGCTTTGTGTTCAAGCGCAAAGACGATATGAGTCGCAGGCGCGAATTCATCATCTTCATTGTGCTTTCTGTTTGCGGCTTGGGCATCAACGATCTTCTTATGTGGCTCATGGTTGACAGCCTCTACATCGACTATCGTCTGTCAAAGATCGTTGTTACGGTTGTTGTGGCGGTATGGAACTTCGTAACTAGGAAGATTTTCCTCGAAGCTCACGATTAATTCGGGCGATAATATTCTTTGCTGAAATGGTGCAAGGCAAACATTTCAGGAAGGGAGAGGCTCATGAATGTATCGTTCAAAACCATCCGCCGTTCGGGCGATAAGGTTTACATCTTGTCTGAGATTTCCGGTTACGACGAGCGTCTTCCTGTAGTGCTTGCCGCTTCGACGGAATCGGGCGCTCGTATTCCGTCCGACACTTTTCCCTATTGCGACGTTGCCGACCCGCTGGCTTTGCGTCAAGTTCTTTCCGACGGCGCGTTGGCAAACAGGGAAATGCCTTTCCCTCCTCTTCACACCAAGAATTCTGCCGGTGTGCGTTTTTTCGTTATCGTGCTTCCTTGGTTGAGCTGTCGTAAGTGGGAACTTGAGTTCAATGCCATAGACTCATCGGGCAACGTTATTACCTCTTGCCGCAAGGCGCTCGATGTTCGGGCAACCAGCCTGAAGGTGATGGCGCCTCAGCGCAGCACAGCGGTGCCTTCCCTTATCGAAGACCTCGATGGCCGCTTTATCCATGATCGTATCCACGTGAGCTTCTTGCGTGCGTTTGAGACCGAAGGCAAAATTCGTGTTTCGGCATTGCTGGAAATGCCGTACCACGAAGCAAGCGTGGTCGAATGCGACTTCCTTGATAAGACGGGGCGCCGGCTTGATCTCCGGCCGATCATCGTAGAGGATTCCGTCTCGCAAAGCCCTGGGTATGGCGCTTTGCGACGTCGTTATATCGAGCTTTCGTTCTTGGTCGATGCCGATAACCCCCAGGTATGCCTCTGCGCAACCGACACCGCATCTACCGTGGCACCCGGGTTTGCCATGCTGGGCAATCGCACCCTTGAATCCCTTATTGCTGAATTCGACGAGCAGACTACGAGTGCGGCGCTTGATCCCGAATACCATGAGTGGTTCGTGGAACAGCATCGTGCCGATGTCCCAGATTTGCTCGAGCAGGTGGCAACCCGTTTCGATTACGAGCCTCTTTTCAGCATCGTTTGCGTGCTTGACGACACTCCATCGCACCATGTTCACGATCTTATGAACTCCATTGCGCTTCAGAGCTATGGCCGCTGGGAGCTTATTTTGGTCGATGCTGGGTCGTCGGGCAGCGAAGCGGCCGATTTGAAGGATTCGCTTGATAGCGATCGCGTGTACGTGGTGGAAACCGACCAATCGCTTGGTATCAACGAGCGCTTTGCGGCTGGCATGGCAACCGTGGAAGGCGATTTCGTCGTGTTCATGAAGCCGTGCGACGTTATGGCTCCCGATGCGCTGTTCGAATGCGCCCGCGCTATCAATGAATATTCTGATTACGATGTGCTCTATACCGACGTGGATGCCTTCGATGCCGACGGCATGCACTTTCAGCCTGTGTTCCGCCCAGACTTTTCGCCCGAGCTGTTGCGTTCGTACAACTACTTGCGCGATCTGGTGGTGGTGCGCTCTTCTTTGCTTTCCGGCTTGCCTAACCTCCCGTATGCCATCATGGGCGCAGCAGGCTACGATTTGGCGCTTCGCGTTACGGAAAAGGCCCGCCGTGTATGTCATGTCCCGCGTGTTCTGTGTCATCGTCGTTTTGCCACGATCGATACCTCTGAAGGCTTCAAAGCCACTCAAATCGAACAAGAAGCTGGTCGCAAGGCGCTGGTTGCCCACTGTCAGCGCGTAGGCATCAACGCCGAGGTGCTGAACGACCGCGAACCGGGCCATTATCGTGTACGCCATGTGCTTGCCGAATCGCCGCACGTTTCGGTGGTGCTTATCTTTGAGGGCAATGCGCCGCTGCTTCGTACGTGTGTGCGTGACCTGTACGAAAAAATCGACTATGCCAATTTTGAGATCGTGGTGGTAAGCACTGCTGCGTTTGCCCAGGAAACGAAAGCCTGTCTGGCCGAATTGACCGAAGATCACGATAACCTTTCGGTTCTTGAATGGGACGGCCCATTCAATAAGGCCCAGATTGCCAACTTTGCGGTGAAGAACACGCAAGGCGAATTCTTGCTGTTCCTCAACGACGACGCTCGCATCCTTACCGATTGCGCGCTCGAGCAGCTCCTGGGTTACTTCCAGCGCCCCGATGTGGGCGTGGTGGGCCCCAAGCAACTGTTCATCGACGGCACGGTTGAGCATGCTGGCATCGTGGTGGGGGGTTCGCGCGTGGTAACGCCCCTCTTCCGCCACATGGATGCGGAAAGCCAAGGGTATTTGGATCGCGCCGTTGTTGCCCAGAACGTTTCGGCGGTTACTGGCGATTGCATGATGCTTCGCCGCAGCGCTTACGAAGAGGTGGGGGGCTTCAGCGAGGAATTCACCTTGTTCTACGCTGATGTCGACTTCTGCCTTAAGGTGCGCAATGCCGGCTACTACACGGTATTTACCCCCCATGTGCTCCTGAGCCATCTTCATAGTGTTTCGCGTATGCGTATCCGCTCCAAGGAGATTAGCATCCGACGCCGCAGGGAAGCCGCCTTGCTGCAGTCGGCGTGGCCGAGCATCTTCGTTGAAGGCGATGCCTTCTACAACCCCAATCTGAACCCCGACAGCTCTTATTTCGCCATGAAGCGCGGAAAACCCCGAGGATAACTGCATGAACGCACGAATCGAAAGCATGAGTCACGGCGATGGCAAGGTCTACCTGCAAATGGTGCTTGACCGTATGCACCCTGATGCCGAGGTGCTTCTTGATGCTCGTTTGAAGGATGGCGCCAAGATCCCCGCTCACTTGTTCCCTTTTAATCCGCTGGAAGAAACATCTCAGGCCAATTATGTGGTGGTACTTCCTCATTTCGATGTGCGCGAAGTCGACTTGACGTTCCTGGAGTACGTAGGGGAGGGCTCGCCCCTTACCCAGAGTCGCCTTACCGTGGAACTGAACATGATGCGCTGGCGCACGCGCTTCAATGCCTTTGTCCATAATGAGCTTTTGGAGCAGATGTTTGACATCGAGCGTGAGTATTGCTCGGGTCGTATGAACGTTTATTTCACCGACGCCATCGAGGATGGCGATGAAATCGTGGTTAAGATGCTCGCAGATATGCCTCATGCCGAAGGCTCCGATGTGATGGTCGATTTCACCGACGGCTATGGCACGGAGGTCGACCTGCCCGTGTATCCGTTGGTAGATGAGGTGATTCCCCCTGCGGGTTACGGTGAAGGTGAACGTCTGCGCATCGGCTTTTCTGTGCGCGTTGCCGCTGCTGCTAAGGATTTCTGCGTAACGGTCTACGATGCCAATGAGCAGATTCCTGGAGGATTTGCTTATTTTTGCGACGAAACGTTTGGTCCGCTGCACGAGTCGTTTTCCTATTGCGCCATAGATGCTTCCATCGATTCGCGCTACGGTCGCTGGTTCGTGCGTCATTGCGAAACGCTTGCTGGCCTTGAGGGGCAGCGATCTCGTTCGTTTGCCGTTCAGCCCCAGATCAGCTTGGTAATGCCCCTGTATCCGGGCGACGAATGCTATTTGTCTGCCGCCTTGGCTTCTTTGAGCCTTCAAACCTACACCCGTTTCGAGCTTATTCTGGTCGACATGGGCGCCAACGAATTGAGCCTCACCTCAGCTCTCCGCGAATGGGAGGGCGATGAGCGCGTTGTCCATCTGGTGCCTGAGGCCGAGCTCGATGAGGGTGCGGCGCGCCTGACTGGCTTGCTCCAGTCCAAGGGCGAAGTTTGCGCAGTATTGGAGCCGAGCGTTGTCTTGGCCCCCGAGGCTCTCTACGAATACGTTCGCCGCATCAACGAAGTTATGGAGAAAGAAGGAGTCAAAAACGATAGCGGCGTGGGCCCGTGCGATGTCGTGTATACGAACCATGACAGCTTCGATCGCGACGGCGGCTTGCACAGCCCCCAATTCAAGCCGGTTTTTTCGCCTGATTTGCTGTATTCCTACAACTATCTCGGTCCTCTGGTGTTCCTTTCTCGTCGTACTTTGGAGGCAATACAGTCGTCGGTGGGCTTTTCCTCCGAATCATTCGACTACGATTTGGTGCTGAAGGCAACCGCTCAGGCAGAGCGCGTAGAGCGAATCGACAAGGTTTTGTACCACGTTCAGAATGCCGCCTCTATTTCCCCCGATGCCGATAGGATCAGCTCCCGTCGCGAAGAGGAAGCCTTCCGCACGGGAAGGAAGGTGCTTGCCAACCACTTGCGTCGCAATGGTATCGATGCGCTGGTTCTTGCCGATGTCTCCGATCGACTCTATACCGTCCGCTATCGAATGCCCGATGAGACGCCGACTCTTTCGGTGGTTGTGCTTGCCGGTGACGATGCGTCGTTGCTCGACGCCTGCCTTTCCTCAATCGAGCAGAGTGTGATTCCGCGCGACACGCCTATATATGTGGTGGTGAATCAGGAAACCTCCCGTGATGTTGTGGTGTACGGAGAGCATCTGGTGCGGAAGAACCGCGCTAGGGTTATTGCCTACCAAGGCCCCAGCAACCGTGCCGCTATGGCAAATTTGGGCTTTTCGCAAAGTGCTTCCGAGTATGTGCTGGTAGTCGATGGAGACGTTGAGTTTGCAGATCCCGAAGCGTTGAACTGTATGCTGACCCATTGCATTCGTGAGGGTGTGGGCGTTGTGGGGGCGAAAACCCTGTTTGCCGACGACACTATACGCCATGCAGGCATAATGGTTGGTCCGTACGGATCGGCTTCGGAGATTGGCGTGAATATGCCTCGCAGCGCTCGTGGTTATTTGGGGCGCTTGCAGTGCGCTAGCAATGTTTCGGCGGTTTCCCTCTCTGCCATGATGGTGAAGCGTGCTGCCTATGATAAAGCTAAGGGCTTTGACGAGCGCTTTCAGCTTTGCAATTGCGATGTCGACTTCTGTTTGAAGGTGGCAAAAGAGGGCTACTTGATTGCCTATAACGGTGGCGTGGAAGCCTATCGCAAGGGGAGTGGCTCCGATGGTCGTTCGGCGCTTACCGAGAAGCAGCAGCTGCGCGCAGAGCGGGAAAAGGCCTTCTTGCATTATCGCTGGCCACATCTGTTTGTAGACGGCGACCCGTATATGAGCTCGTGCCTTGACCCGCATGCGCCATACTTCCTGCTCGGCCCTGTTCAATAGCTATTCTTCAAGCTTATTGCCAGTTATTAGATTTATGTATAAGCCGCATGCAGTTTGAGCTGTGGCATTTTCCTGCCTATGCGTTGGGCTGCGGTATGGTAAGTAGGCTGTTTTATGCGCGCCAATTGTGCTGCGCGGTATAAGAGGAACAACGAATGATTCAAATAGAACATCTCAATAAGACGTATGTGTCGCGTCAGGGGGAAACGCATACTGCCCTGACCGATATCAATTTGACCATCGAAGACGGGTCTGTGTTTGGCATTATCGGCCAATCGGGCGCCGGCAAGTCAACCCTTGTGCGTTGCCTTAACCTGCTTGAGCGCCCTACCTCTGGCTCGATCATCATCAATGGGCGTGACATCACAAGCCTTTCCGAAAAGGAATTGCGCGAGTTTCGCAGCTCGGTAAGCATGATCTTCCAGAACTTCAGCCTGCTTCAGCAGCGCACCGTTCTTCGCAACGTCATGTTTCCTCTCGAGCTTCGCCATGCCGACAAGAAAGAGGCAGAAAAGCGCGCACGCGAACTGCTGGAGCTGGTGGGCTTGGCCGACAAGTGCAACAAGTATCCTAGTCAGCTTTCCGGCGGCCAGCAGCAGCGTGTTGCCATTGCGCGTGCATTGGTGAACAATCCGTCCATCATGTTGTGCGATGAGGCAACCAGCGCGCTCGACTCTATGACCACGCACTCCATCCTGAAGTTGCTGAAAGACATCAACGAAGAGATGGGCGTAACCATCGTGCTTATCACCCATTCGCTGGCCGTTGCAGAGCTTATTTGCGACAACGTGGTGGTAATCGATGAGGGCAAGATCGTGGAAGAGGGCAAAACGGAAGATATCTTTGCGAATCCGCAAAGTGACGTTGCTCGCAAGTTGCTGGAGAAGAGGTTGTAATCGTGGAATACTTGCAGACGTTCTTCGCCCAGTATGGGGCGCTTCTGGCGCAGGGAACTTGGGACACCATCGTTATGAGCTTGGTTTCCACGGCGCTTGCCTACGTAATCGGTATTCCCCTCGGCGTATTCTTGGTACTAACCGATCCAAAGAAAGGCTTGCTGCCTCACAAAGCAGTGAATGCCGTTCTTGGTTGGATTGTGAATATCGGCCGCTCGATTCCGTTCATTATCCTGCTCGTGGCTATCATTCCGTTTACCCGTCTGGTTGTGGGCACTTCGCTGGGCGTTCCCGGAGCGGTAGTGCCGCTGGTTGTGGCGGCTGCGCCTTTTGTGGGTCGCATGGTTGAGCAAAGCCTTGCCGAAGTCGATGCTGGCCTGGTTGAAGCCGCTCAGTCTTTCGGCGCTTCCACTTGGCAGATTGTTGTGAAGGTGTTCTTGTGGGAGAGTTTGCCCTCCCTGATTAGGGGCTTTTCCATCGTTCTTATCACGTTGCTTGGCTATTCCGCAATGGCAGGCACCGTTGGTGCAGGTGGCCTGGGCGACATCGCTATCCGCTACGGTTATCAGCGCTACATGGTTGACGTGATGATTGCCACCATCGTCATTCTTATCGTTCTGGTCCAAATCGTTCAAAGCGGCTGCGACCTTGCTGCTCGGAAGATCGATCGCAAAAAGTAATTTGAAATGGCTCGCTCAGGCGGGCCATTTTTTATGCCTGCCAACGCTCGGGGGTATAGGGACGGGTCCCATTTTCCACCTAAAAGAGAAAATGAGACCCGTCCCTATACCCCCGAGGCATTGCCTTTTGGTGGGTGAAGCGAGATTTCTGCCTGAAAATATGTGCAACAACTATCAGTTCAACGGCAAAAGAATTCGGCGAAACGCGCTTGTAACACCTTGCTTGTTACAATGAAACAAATATGAGCAAGCCACGGAAGGACAAGCTATGAGCACCAGCCCAGACCAGGATTTCGTCCTTAAAACCATAAAAAGCCGCGACGTGCACTTCGTGCGTTTTTGGTTCTGCGATGTGCTGGGCCACATGAAGTCATTTGCGGTTATTCCTAGCGAATTGGAAAATGCCTTCGAAGAAGGAATGGGCTTTGACGGCAGCTGCATTCGCGGTTTTGCCTCTACAAGCGAATCGGACATGCTCGCATATCCCGAAGCTTCCACGTTTCAGATTTTGCCCTGGCGTCCGGAGCGCAATGCTGTTGGACGTATGTTCTGCTCCATTAAAACGCCCGAAGGCGATTATTTCGACGGTGATTCTCGAAACGTGCTGAAGCGTCAGGCTGCAAAGGCCGAGCGTTTGGGCTATGTGATGAATGTTGGCCCTGAGCTCGAGTATTACTACTTCAAGGATCCCAACGGGACAGAGGTTCTTGACCACGGTGGCTACTTCGACCTAACCTCCCTCGACATGGCAAGCGACCTTCGACGCGACACCATTCTTACCTTGGAAAAGATGGGCATACCCGTCGAGTACTCCCATCACGAAAACGGTCCATCTCAGCAGGAAATCGACTTGCGTTTCGCGGATGCGCTGAGCATGGCCGACAACGTAATGACCTACAAGATGGTTGTCAAGGAAATCGCCATGAAACACGGGGTATATGCCTCTTTCATGCCCAAGCCTATTTCTGGCGCTCCCGGCTCAGGTATGCATATTCACCAGAGCCTGTTCGACGAAGAAGGCAACAATGCATTCTTCGACGCCAACGACCCCGATGGATACAACCTTTCCAAAGTGGCAAAGCACTATATTGCCGGTTTGCTTAAGTACGTTCCCGAATTCAGCCTTCTTACCAATCCGAGCGTTAATTCTTATAAGCGCCTGGTTCCTGGTGGCGAAGCGCCGGTTCATATCTCGTGGGCGCGCAATAACCGTTCTGCGTTGGTACGCATTCCTGGTTACAAGCCCGACAAGGAAGAGGCATGCCGCGTAGAGTTGCGAAGCCCCGATTCCGCTGCCAATCCGTACCTGGTATTTTCGGCAGTGCTCGCTGCTGGTTTGAAGGGCATAGAGGAAGAACTCGAGTTGTGCCCGCCCATGGAGGAAGGTTCCGCTCGCGGGCTTTCTCGCCAGGAGCTGCGTGCGCGAGGGTTCGCGTCTTTGCCCGACACGCTTGGCGAAGCGGTGGAGCTGTTTGCCGAATCTGAGCTCATGAAAGAAGTGCTTGGCGAGCACATCCATTCGTTCCTTGTGAAGGTAAAGCGCGAAGAGTGGAACGAGTACCAGCGCCAGGTTTCCAGCTGGGAGCTTGACCGTTATCTGGGCGTACTGTAGCGGAGGCGTATTATGCAACAAAGAAAGAACGTCATATTCATTGCAGACAGTCTCGACAACGCCCATAAGTTCCAGGCGGTTCTTTCCAGCCTCGACGTCGATGTGGCGGCAGGTTCATCTATGCAGTTCAAGAAGCTCTTGGCTGACAATCCCTCGTATGATTTGGTTATCTACGAGGCAACCGCAGAATCGGCGCAAACACTGATTGCCGTTGAGCAAGCGCTTATCGACGATGGCGGCGTGCCGATGCTCATCATCGTGAAGGAGGACATGCTTTCGGGCTTCCGTTTGCCTGTTCAGATCAATTGCGATTTTGTTGTGCATGGGGCAAGTTCAGAGGAATGTTCCCTTCGCATTCGACAGCTATTATGGCCAGGGAACGAAAGCTCTACGAACGATTTCATCTCGGTTGATGGCATGACCATCAATTTGGCCACGTATCAAGTTGCCGTAAACGGTGAACCGATCGACTTCACCTATCTGGAGTACGCATTGCTGGCATTCCTGGTAACGCATCCTGGACGTACGTATTCGCGCGATGCTTTGCTTCGTCGCGTTTGGGGATTCGACTATTTTGGCGGCTCTCGTACAGTCGACGTTCATGTTCGACGCGTACGCGCCAAGCTCGGCCCCGAGCTTTCTCAGCACCTTGAAACCGTCCGCGGCGTTGGGTACCTGTGGGATTAATCGATTGCGCCGTTATGTAGACGGCATGATGTTTATGCAAAAGCGGCAGCGTTGCATTTGGCGCCTGCCATCGTGGGGCAAGCTTCCTTGAGGGCTTGCCCTTTTTGTTTTTGGCTCTTGGGGTGGCTTTGGGACGGGGTTCTTTTGAATCGCCTCCGTTGCTTCTGCTTTGCGAGGTATCCGAGGCTCTGCCTACGCGCGCTATAATTGTTGCGTTCAAACATGAAAGGAATTCCTATGCCTAAAACCGTTGCCGTGATTGACGGAAACTCGTTGATGCATCGCGCATATCATGCCGTTCCGCCAACCATGACGGCACCCGACGGAACTCCAACCAATGCGGCGTTCGGGTTCCTTTCCATGCTCTTGAAATTTATCGAGATGGAGCAGCCCGATGCCTTGGTCTGCGCGTTTGATAAGGGCCGTCCCAAGTTCCGTATGGAGGCGCTCGAGCAGTACAAGGCGCAACGCCCTCCTATGGATGAAGAGTTGAAGGCACAGTTTCCCGTTATCGAAAACCTGTTAGCTGCCATGAACGTGCCGGTTGTGGCGCTTCCTGGTTGGGAAGGCGACGACATCCTAGGTACCGTTGCTGCGCGCGATGAGGAATTGGGATACAGAACGCTTCTGGTTACGGGAGATAAAGACGCCTATCAGCTTGCCAGCGACCTAACGAAAATCGTAACCACCAAGCGCGGAATCACCGATGTAGTTATTTACGGCCCTGAAGAGGTGGAGGAGCGCTATGGTGTAACGCCCGATCAGTTCACGGATTTTCTGGGACTCAAAGGCGACAAGGCCGATAACATCCCTGGTGTTCCTGGCATCGGCGACAAAAAGGCCGCATCGATGCTTCAGGCGTACGGCAATCTGGAGGGCATCTATGCCAACCTTGACAAGTTCAAGGGAAAGCAGCTGGAGAACCTAACCAACTACAAAGACGATGCGTTCCTTTCCCGCCAGGTGGCCACCATTGTGCGCGATGCCGATTTTGAGCTCGATCTCGAATCGATCAGCTTCCCAAGCTTTGATCCTGAGCAGGTTACCAAGGCATTCACCGATGTGCGCATGATGGCCCATTTGGCAAAGATCCTGAAGCTCCAGGGAAGCGAAGCGACTTCCATCGATTTGGGGTCTTGGGACAATTTCGTTGAGGGCGATGAAGCCAAGGCAGCCATCGAGCTGCCTATAGAGGGCTATGTGCCGGTTGCGTGGGCACTCGACCCGCAGGCATCGCTTTTTGGTGACGGGCTGACCGTGGCAGTGAATCTGGGAGATTCTACTGCGGTTTTCCGCGACGAGGAGGCCAAAGAAGCTCTTGCTTTCCTTGTTCGCGAACAAGCTATCGCCGCAGCCGATGCCAAGTCACTGCTTCAGGTGGTGTTTCCCGCCGATACCGCACAGGACCCTCTTGTTTCCCGTGGGGAAATCCTCGATGCGCATATCTTCGATGTGACCCTTGCTGCCTACGTTGCCGACTCTAACAACGGTGCTGCCGCTTTGGGTTCCCTGGTGGAGCGCTACGCGGGAGCTGTGCTTCCCGACGAAACGGACCCGCAGAAGCAGGTGGCGCTGCAAGCTGCTGCAATTGGAGCCTTGGTGGATCCTTTGGCCAAAGAGCTCGAAAAGGAGGGCGCACGCAAAGTCTACGATGCTATCGATCTGCCGTTGGTGGGTGTGTTGGCTTGCATGGAACGTACCGGGGCGGCTTTGGATGTTGCCCATCTGAAGGCTTTGAATGAAAGCACCGGTGCTGAAGTTGATCGTCTGCGCGCAGCGATTTATGCTTCGGCGGGGCATGAGTTCAATGTTGACTCCCCAAAGCAGCTTTCAGAGGTGCTGTTTGACGAACTGGGCCTCACTCCGAAGAAAAAGACGCGTAGCGGCTACTCCACCAATGCTTCTGTTCTCAAGGAGCTAACCGACGAGCATGAGCTGCCCGGTCTTATGTTGGAATATCGCGAATATGCCAAAATCAAGTCAACCTACATCGATGCCCTACCGCGCATGCGAGCCGAAGATGGGCGCGTTCACACGTCGTTCAACGAAATGGTTACCACCACTGGTCGCCTCTCCTCTTCCGATCCGAATTTGCAGAATATTCCGGTTCGCACCGACTTTGGACGCCAGATAAGAACCTGCTTCGTGCCGCTTAATGCGGGAGAAGTGTTTGTGTCTGCCGATTATTCCCAGATTGAACTGCGCCTTTTGGCTCACCTTTCAGGGGATGAACATCTTATTGCCTCATTCAATTCTGGTGAGGATTTCCATGCAAGCACGGCTTCTCGTGTGTTCGGTGTTCCTATGGATGATGTTACGCCGCAGATGCGCAGTCGCGCCAAAGCAGTGAACTTCGGCATCGTGTACGGTCAACAGGCATACGGTCTTTCGCAGTCGCTCCGTATCCCGTTCTATGAAGCGAAAGAAATGATCGATCGCTATTTTGAGGTTCATCCAGGCGTGCGTGCCTATCTTGATGACGTGGTAGCCCAGGCTCATAAAGATGGCTATGCCACTACCTTGTTCGGTCGTCGTCGCTATATTCCCGAGCTGAAAGCCAAGAATGCCGCTCAGCGTGGCTTTGGCGAGCGTACGGCAATGAACCATCCTATGCAGGGTACCGCTGCCGACATCATCAAGCTCGCCATGCGTCAAGTGCAAGATGAGCTTGTTGCGCGAGATCTTGGTGCAAGACTCATGCTCCAGGTGCATGACGAACTTGATCTCTCAGTGCCCGAATCGGAAGTGGAGGAGGTATCAGACCTCCTGACAAGCGTGATGGAATCGGTTGTTGAGTTGTCGGTTCCGTTGTTGGTCGATGTGTCTGCCGGCGCCAACTGGGCTGAGGCCCATTAGGGGTATTGCTATATGGCCGCATTGCAGCCGCACGCCTGTCGATTTGATTAGAATTCCTGCTCAAGTTCGAGAAGGGCTCGGTAGTGTTGGCTGGTGCGCTCGAGCTCTTTCGGTGTTCCGTCAAGAGCTATGATGCCGTTTTCCAGGAACAGAACGCGATCCATGTTCGAAACTCCCTGAAGATGGTGGGTGATAAGGACCACCGTTTTGTCTGCAAGCACTTCGAACATGGTGCTCAGCACTTCGTGCTCGGTGCGAGGGTCGAGGCTTACCGTGGGTTCATCGAGGATGACAATAGGCGCATCCTGCAAAAGGATGCGTGCCAGGGCAACGCGATGACGCTCGCCGCCTGAGAAACGCAACCCAGCTTCATCAACTAGGGTGTCAAGGCCTTCCGGCAATCGTTCGAGCAGTCTTTTCAGCCCAACACGCTCAAGAGCGCGTTCGAGCTCTTCGTCGCTTGCCTGGGGTTGAGCGATAAGTAGATTATTGCGCAGGGTGTCGTTGAACAGGTAGGTGGTCTGTTGGCAGACACCGAACATCCGGGGCGCATCGTTTCCAAGTTCTGAGCAGGCAAACCCTCCCGCAGTGATGCTGCCCGAGGTTGGGGCGAGGTCTCCGCGCAGTAAGTGCGCAAGGGTGGTTTTCCCTGATCCGCTTTTGCCAAGAAGCGCAAGGTGCTGTCCTGGCAAAAGGGTGAGGTTGATTCCGCAAATGGTTGGGGGTTGGCCAGGGTAGGCGAATTTTACGTCTTTCAGTTCAACAACGGGATGTCTCGGGTCGGAATCGGTGCTTTGCTCAAGCCTGCTTTCCGTGTTGGCTTTCGTTTCTTCTTCGACGGGTAGAGAAAGCTCGTTGAGCCTCGCTATGGAATCGAAGTGCCCCTGGGCCTGCGTTGCGGCGACGGGCATCACCGCAAAGGAGTCAATAAGGGGGAATAACCCCAGCGCAAAAGCCAGGATCCAATTCGACTGGCCTTCCTGAGCGCCACCAAAGGTGAGTGCCGCCCAGCATATGAGAGTAATAACGGCGCATGCGAATACTGCTTGTTGAGCCAGGTCTCGTTTGCGATCAAAGGCGTGTGCTTGGCTTTTTAACCGGTTGAGGTCTTCCTGCCCGTTTTCGCATTGCGCCAAGAAATCGGCCTTTCTGCCCGAAAGCGTCCAGTCGGTGATTCCTAGAATGTTGTCGGCATAGGCGGTGTAGCGTTTTGCGGCAAGCTCTTTTGCCATCGACTGGCGCTTGCCGTTGACACTTACCGAAACCGCAGGCACAACAAAAAGCTCGATGGATACGAAAACAAAGCACACCAAGCAGGCGAATGGCGAAAAGCAGCCGAACAGAATGCACAGTCCTGCGCCAGCTGCCAGGGCTATTGCGGTTGGGAAAACGCAACGAAGATAGAGGTTTTGGATATGCTCAACGTCTTCAGCCAAAAGCCCTAGGGCGTCTCCAAGGCGGTGGCTAGCGCGAAAGAAAACACCTTCTGCATCAAAAGACCGGTATAGCTGCTTGCGAAGGTTCGAGGTGAATCGCAGCACCCAATCGTGGCTTGCCAGGCGTTCGCAGTAGCGCAGAACGGGTTTTCCCACGCCGAATACCCGCACGCAAAGCAAAGGCGTGCCCAGCATCAAAACCGAATAGGGCATTTCGGCGGAGCCGGCAATGAGCCATCCCGAAGTGAACATAAGCCCAGCGGCGAAGAGAACCGTGCAACAGCCAAGCACGAGGGCAAGCGCGAGGATTTTGCGGTAGTGACCCAGGTAGGGTTTAACCCACGCATCGCGTTTCAGAAGGGCGAGTGTCTCTTTCAAGCTGCTATTCATCGCCGCCCTCCTTCCGAGGATTTGCTAGATAGGAGAAGGAGTTCGCTTCGCTCAGCGAATCGAAGGAACCGAAGCCTTCAACCTGTCCATTTTCAAGCAGGAGGATCTCATCCATTTCGCACAACCAGTGAAGGCGATGGGTTGCAAAGAATACCAACTTACCTTCCATAAGGGGGAGCATGCGCTGTTTGAGCTCCCATTCGGTTTCAATGTCAAGATGGGCCGTTGGCTCGTCGAACACCAAGACTCGACAAGTGCGGTGTAACACCGCGCGCGCAAGGGCGACTCGCTGTGATTGTCCGCCGCTCAACGACCGTCCGCCTTCTCCGACGAAGGTATCCAGCCCTTCAGGCAATTCGGCAACCAGGCTGGTAAGCCCAACCATGTCAAGCGCTTCGATGATTTCTTCTTCGGTTGCGTCGGGCTGGTAGAACGTCAGATTGTTTCGGAGGGTGGTGCTGAAAATATGAGGAGATTGAGGCAGGTACGCCACCTGTTTTTTCCAACTGGGCGTCGAAAGCGTTTCGACTGATTGGCCGTTGATGGCGATGGACCCTTCGGTGGGCTGCAAGACGCCGGTAAGCAGTTGGGCAAGGGTGGTTTTCCCGCAGCCCGATGGCCCCACTATGCCGTATTTGCGAAAACCGACAAACGAGCAGGAGATATCCTTCAAGGCCGCTTCTCCTTCGTAGGAGAGCCCTACGCGGTCAAGGGTAAGCGAAGTGCACTCTTGCCAAGGCTCTAATTTTGGGGTGCCGATCTGCAATTCGGATGAGCCACCTCCTGCTTCTGCTACGGTTTCAGCGGAGCTTCCCAGCACTTCCAATACCTGAGTAAGGGTGTTCTTTCCGTTTAGCGTAGCGTGGTAATCGGAGGCGAATTCACGGATCGGGCGAAAATAGTCGGGCATGATTACCAGTACGAATAGCGCGGGCAGCAGGGTAATGGACCCATCCACCAAGCGAAAGCCAAGCATAACGGCAACTGCTGCGAGGGAAATGGTGGAAAATGCGTCAAGCACAGCACCCGAAAGCGTTGCGGTGCGCAGTGTTTTCATTGTTGCTACGCGGAATTGCTCACTTGTCTCGTATACGCGATCTGCCTGCTTATCGCTTCTGCCGAAGTATTTTAGGGTGTCGATGCCGCGCAGTGAATCGATGAAGTGGTTTGCAAGGCGCTGGTATTCGCGATGCTGCTTGCCTGCTTCCTCTTGTGCGGTGCTTCCGATGAGCACCATTTGAAGAATGATGGCGGGAAAAACCAGAAGCGCAATAAGGGCCGAAACCCAGTCCTGGAAGGCAATTACAGCCAGGAGAACAAAAGGTATGGTGGCGAGTGCTACAGTGCGGGGCAGTGCAGTGCCCAAATATTGTTCAATGTTGTCGATGCCATCAAGGCAGAGCGTTGCAGCGGCACCTGTTCCCATCTTTTGGGTTAGGGGCGCGCCGCCTTCGTAGAGACGCTCGGTCAGCTGCTTGCGAAACGCCTCGGTACGAGTTGCCGCGAAGAACTCGAGCTGTTTGGCCTGAATGTTGCTGGCTACCTGTTTTCCTATGAAGCAGAGCGCAAAAATGCCGAGAAGAACTGCGACATCGGAAAGGACACGCCCTTCCCAAAGAAGGGTTAGCGCCCATGCCAGGCTTGCAGCTTCAGCCACCATGAGCGCTGCTAGGAGAAGGGAGTTGGCAATGCACCAGCCAATGGCGTGTTTTGCGCCAGGGAGTGCAAAGAGCCTCTTGTCGAACATGCCTCCTCCTTCCATTTCAGCGAGATATCGCGCGGCTAAGGGTGCTGAATTCACGGCTGATCTGGTATTTTTGGTAAAAAACGGCGGCGAATGCCTGGATTTTTGGTATTCGCCGCCGCTCAAAATCAGTACTCGTTGGCCTCTTCAGCGCTGATGCGGCCACGGAAGGTGCGGTATATCAGTACGTGGTACACCAGCACCAAGGGGAGGCCAATGCAGGTGATGCCCGTCATCCACGCAAGGGCCAAATCGGAAGAAGCAGCATTCGCGATGGTGATGCTCGTACCCGTTGTGGCAACTACCAGGGTGGGGAACATCGAGGCCGCGAACAGCACCACTAAAAGGAGCGCCGATGCGCTGCTTGCCAGGAACGGGAGAAGATCGTTGTCCGTTTCCCTGGAAGCCAAGAAGAGCGCCATCAGCGAGGCGGCCACACCCACGCAGGCAACCGAGCGCAGTGCTCCGAGGGAAGGGTCAAGAGTGGGCGCGATGCCCATCAAAGCATATGCACTTACGGCAACGAACAGCGCCATGGTTACGCAGGCCAAGGGGCAGCGCAGTTTGGCGGCGCGTGCCTGTAGGTCGGAGGGCTTTTCGGCTTTGAGCGCAATCCAGGTTGCTCCTTGGGTGACGAACACCGAAAGGCCCAGAAGCCCGCACAGCAGCGTGAAGGGGGTGATGAGCCCCAGAAGCGGAATGCCTGCGTAATCGCCATTGGCGTCAAGGGGAACGCCGGCGTATACGTTGCCGATGGCCACACCGAACAACAGGGCGGGCAGGAGCGAGCCTATGAAGAACAGAGCGTCCCACACCTTGCCCCACTTGGGGTCGTGGGCGCGATACTCAAGGGAAACGGCTCGTACGATCAAGCCGAATAGAACCAGCATGACAGCCAGGTAGAAGCCAGAAAACGTAGTGGCGTACGCTGGGGCGAATGCGGCAAACAGCGCGCCGCCGGCAGTGAGGAGCCATACCTCGTTGCCGTCCCAGGTTGGGCCGATGGCTCGACGAACTACGGCCTTTTCATTTTCATCTTTTGCGATAAAGGGCGAAAGGATGCCAGCGCCCAAATCGAATCCATCGAGGATGAAATAGCCTGCGATAAGCACAGCTATCAGGGCAAACCAAAGAATTCCCAATGCAGTCATGGCTACTCACCTGCCTTTCCGATAGAAGCTCCAACGTTGCCATTGCTGTTATTGCCCGCTTTGCGGACGGTTTCTTTGCCGGCTCCGTCGCCCTCGTCGATGTGTGGACCGACCTTGATAAGGTGGATAACGATGCGCGCCCATCCGATGATCAGGAACAGGTAAATGAGCAGGAACAGCGCCAGCGTGATGGCGAGCTCGGGAGAGGTTACGGATGCAGAAGAGGAGGCTTGCGTAAGCAGGCTTACTCCCTCGGGGCTGCTGGTAGCGGGGTACACCGCCCATGGCTGACGGCCGATTTCTGCAGTGAACCAACCTGCCTCAATAGCCAAGAAGGGGAAGAGGGGCGAAACGATGGCAAGGTTCTGCAGCCAACGCATCGAGGCAATACGCCCCTTGCGGAACGTGAAGATAAAGGCCAGCAGCGTGGTAAGCGCGATGAGCCCGAACATTGCCACCATCAGGTGATAGCTTTGGAACACGGTATTCACGGGAAGCTCCGAGATGGTCTCTTCGGTGAAGTCGGACCCGTAAATGCCGCTCTTTGCCAGGTCGTTGAGGCCAGGATATTCCGCATCGAACGATCCGGAAGCCAAGAAAGAAGTGCCACCCGGTATGGCGATAGGAGCGATTACCTTCTGGGATGCCTCGTCGACCCAACCGACTGCGTACAGGGGCATTGCCTCGCCGTTGTAGGCACCTTCCATCATGGCGAATTTCGTGGGTTGTTCTTCGGCTACCGCTACGGCGGATTGGTGGGCGAATACCACCATAAGACAGGTCGTCGAAAGGGCGATGACCGAGGCGACGCGCACCGTCTTCATGGCGAATTCGGTGTGAATGCCCTTCTTCAGATACCATGCGGCAATGGCAAGCGCCGTGAATGCGCCCATGATGAGCAGGGCATCTACCGTGTGGAAGTAGCGGGGAGCCGTTGTCGCGTTGAACGCGGCATCAAGGAAGTTGGTGAGGATTGCTTGGGTGCCATCTGCAGAAAGCTCTGCGCCTGCGGGGGTCTGCATCCACGAGTTGGCGATGATGATCCACAGTGCAGAGAGACACGAGCCAAGCCAAACAAGCCAGGCGGAGACTAGATAGAACTTGCCGCTAACCTTTTTGCGTCCGAACAGGAGCACTCCAAGGAATACCGATTCCAAGAAAAATGCGAGCAGGGCTTCTGCTGCCAACGGCGCACCGAATATATCGCCCACGAATCGCGCGTAATCGGCCCAGTTGGTGCCAAACGAGAATTCCATGGTGATGCCGGTTGCAACACCCAAGGCGAAGGTTGCCGTGAATACCTTGATCCAGAATCGGGATGCAGCGGCATCTTTGGCGTTTTGGGATCGATAGTACTTGGTCTCGAAAATCGCCACTACAAGGCCCAGGCCTATAGAGAGTGGCACAAACACATAGTGGTACATGGCTGTGAGCGCAAACTGAATGCGTGCGAGCAGTACCGGGTCGGTGAGGAATTCCATTCGCACACCACCTCCTTTTCCGCAGCCCGATAAGAGGCTGATCTTCTACACAAAAGCATCATATCACTTATAGAGGCGCAGGTGAGAGCAAATGGTATAAAAATACTAACAATTATTCGTGGGCGGCTAAAGCGCTCGATGCAGCAAGGGTTGAGCGAATCTAGGAAGGGAATGCGAGGGAAGGCACCTTGCTGTTGTCGGCCAATTATGGAGCACCTTCATGAAACTTAGGTTTGTTCTTCCATATCTGATGGTTTCTGGTATCATTCAACAGGTTGCACGAAAGGTGCAGCTTAGGAATAAGTGCGATGATACGCGGAGACGGTGCATACGTTGCAACGAAAGGCTCTTTCGTTGACTTGCTACGGTCACGCTGATAAGCTATCGCCTTGCGTTTATTTCAAATAAGGAGAATTATGTACGCTATTGTTAAGACTGGCGGCAAGCAGTACAAGGTATCCACCGGCGACTGCCTGAACGTCGAAAAGCTCGAAGGTGAAGCAGGCGACAAGGTTGCTCTTACCGCTATCACGGTTGTAGATGGCGCTAAGGTTATCGCTGATCCTGCAGAGGCTGCCAAGACCAAGGTTGAGGCTACCATCGTTGAGCAGTTTAAGGGCGACAAGCAGCTCGTCTTCAAGTTCAAGAAGCGCAAGAATTACAAGAAGCTGCGTGGCCATCGTCAGCAGCTCACTCGTATTCAGATCACCAGCATCGCTTAAGTAGAGGAGGAATACTAATGGCACATAAGAAAGGTCAAGGTTCCATCCGCAACGGTCGCGATTCGAAGGCTAAGCGCCTTGGTTGCAAGCGCTTTGCTGGCGAATTCGTCGGTGCGGGCAACATCCTGGTTCGTCAGCGTGGCACTCACTTCCATCCCGGTGAGAACGTGGGTCGTGGCAAGGACGACACCCTGTTCGCTCTGTGCGAAGGTACGGTAGAATACACCAAGGGCGCACGCCGCAAGGTGCATGTCCGTCCTCAGGCATAAATACCGCCTAAATTTGGACTTTAAAAAGGCCCTCTGCATCGCAGGGGGTCTTTTCGTTTAGAATTGAAGGATAATGTTTACAGACAAGGTTCGCATATTTCTTAAAGCAGGCGATGGCGGCGCGGGCTGCATGTCGTTTCGTCGTGAGGCGCACGTCCCGAAGGGCGGCCCTGACGGCGGCGACGGCGGCAAGGGCGGCGATATCGTGCTTGAAGCCGATTCCCGTGTTTCTTCGCTGATCGACTATCGCTTCAAACATCATTTCAAAGCAACGCGCGGCACCCATGGCAAGGGCTCCAAAATGAACGGCGCCAATGGTGAAGACCTCGTTCTTAAAGTTCCTGTTGGCACTATCGTGCGTGAATACAACGATGAAACCAAGGAAGTCGGCGAGGTTATCGCCGATCTTACCCATGATGGCGAGCGCATCATTGCCGCTCGTGGCGGCATTGGCGGTCGCGGCAATACTCACTTCGTCACGTCGACGCGTCGTGCTCCTGCTTTTGCAGAGCTCGGCGTTCCCGCAGAAGAGTGCTGGGTCGAGCTTGAGATGAAGCTCATGGCCGACGCTGCTTTGGTGGGTGTTCCCTCCGCTGGCAAATCTTCGCTTATTGCGCGCATGTCTGCTGCCAAGCCGAAAATCGCCGACTATCCCTTCACTACGCTTGTGCCTAATTTGGGAGTGGTGAAAGCCGATGAGTACAACTATGTTGTTGCCGATGTACCTGGCCTCATCGAAGGCGCCCACGAAGGAAAGGGCTTGGGCCATGAGTTCCTCCGCCATGTAGAGCGCTGCGCCATCATTCTCCATGTTATCGATCTCACCGGTGGTTACGAAGGTCGCGATCCGGTTGAGGATTACCGCATCATCAACAACGAGCTGAAGGCCTATTTGCCTGAGCTGGCAGAGCGCCCTTGCATCGTGGTGGGCAATAAGGTCGATGCCCCTGGCGTGGAAGATGCCGCTCGTCGCCTCGAAGAAGAGGTGCGCCGCGATTCCATTGAGCGCGCCGGCGGCAATGAATATGCTGAAAGCCCGTTGAATCCCAAGGTGTTCTTCACCAGTGCCGTTACAGGCAAAGGTGTAGATGCCCTGATGAAGGCTACTGGCGCTCGTGTTGCTGAGCTCCGTGAGGCTCAGCGCAAGGCCATGGAGGGTCAAGAGCATTTCGACCAGATCTGGCAGCATCGTCGTGATGCGAAAGACAAGAAGTTCAAGGTCACCAAGCTTTCCGAGGGTGTATTTCGTGTTACCGGTAAGCAGATCGAGCGCATGGTTATCCAGACCGATTGGGAAAACGACGAGGCAGTTACGTTCTTGCAGCATCGCTTTAAGCGCTTGAAGCTCGATGAGGCTCTTGAGGCTGCGGGAGCTTGCGATGGCGACGAGATTCGCATTTTGGAATGTGCATTTGAGTTCGAGTCGGCACGTATGCGCGAGGATGATTTCGAGGGAATGGACATCTAAAGCATGAGAAACGGCAAGAAAGTCATAGTAATCAAGATCGGTTCGTCAACCTTGGTAAACGAGCAAGGCAAGCTCGATCGCGCATACTTCGACGGCCTTGCCGCTCAGGTCCATGCTTTGCGCCAGATGGGCTGGAGCCCCCTTATCGTTTCCAGCGCAGCAATTGCGTGCGGCTTGGAAGCTTTGGGTATCGAAGAGCGTCCGACCGACATGCCTTCGCTTCAGGCGGCAGCTTCGGTAGGGCAGAATGCGCTTATGGCAACGTACGCGGAAGCGTTTTCGCGCTACGATGTGCTCACTTCATGCGTGCTCATCACGCGACATTCCACGGCTCAGCGCAATGCCTACCTGCATGCGCGTGATACCTTGGAGCGTTTGATCGATTTCGACGTAGTGCCCATCATCAACGAAAACGATACGGTGTCAGTTGAACAGATCCGCTTTGGCGACAACGACACGCTTGCGGCTCTTGTATCTTGCCTGGTGCAGGCCGATATGTGCGTTATCTTCTCCGATATCGAAGGCTTGTATACCGCCAATCCCACCATCGACCCAACGGCTACGCTTATCCCCCTCGTCGAGCGGATCACCCCAGAACTGATGGCTTCGGCAGGGGGTGTCACATCGAAAGTGGGCAGCGGCGGCATGATCACCAAGATCCGTGCGGCTCGCGTGCTTATGCTTGCAGGCATCCCCATGGTTATCTGCCATGGACGGCGCCAGGGCAGCTTAATCCAACTTGCTCATGGTGAATCGGTGGGTACCTATTTCGTTGCTCGCAACAAAGCGCACGATATTTCTCCGCGCAAGCTGTGGATTGCCCTCGGCGATACCGCCAAAGGTGTTTTGGTGGTAGACGATGGGGCGAAGCGCGCTTTGATAGATACCGGTTCTTCTCTTTTGTCGGTGGGCATTACCAGTGTGGAGGGCTCGTTCTTCCGTGGGGATATTGTCGATATCAATGATCAAGAAGGCCATCTGTTTGCCCGCGGCAGGGTAAACGCTCCCTCTTCTGAGGTGAGTCTTGCTCGGGGTCGCTCTCAAAAGGAAATTCGCGGCAACGAGTTGCTCGTAAATCTGGGCGATAAGCCCGCAGTCCATCGCGATGAATTGGTGGTGTTCGAATGAGTGAAGCACAGGTCGCGGCGCAGAGGGCCAAGGTTGCCAGCGCTGCCATGGCGAAAGCCTCTACCGAGCTGAAGAACAAGGCGTTGTTCGCAATGGCGGCGGCCCTGCGTAAAGACGCTGCGCTTATTTGCGCAGAAAATGCGGTCGATTGCGCTGAGGCCCGAAAGGCGGGAACGAAAGATTCGCTGATCGATCGTTTGTTCTTGGACGAAGGCCGCATTGAGGGTATGGCGTCGGCTCTTGAAAGCCTTGCTTCGCTCGATGACCCATCGGGCAAGGTTTTGGAGCAGCGAACGCTTGAAAACGGCTTGCTTATCCGCAAGGTTTCCGTGCCGTTGGGCGTGGTTGCTATGGTGTATGAGGCGCGCCCCAATGTAACCGCCGATGCTGCAGGTATTTGCGTAAAGTCGGGCAATGCCTGCGTGCTGCGTGGCGGCTCTATGGCGGTTCACTCTAATCTGGCAATTGCGCAGGTTCTGCGCGTTGCCATCGAAAGCGTTGGCTTGCCTGCAGATGCGGTAGTTGCCATCGAGTCAACCGACCGCGCGGAAACCGATACCCTGTTGCGTCTTCGAGGCTTGGTCGACGTGCTTATTCCCCGCGGTGGCGCTGGACTTATTCAGCATTGCGTGGAGCATGCAACAGTGCCGGTTATCGAAACGGGTGTAGGAAACTGCCATGTCTATGTGCATGAATCGGCCGATTTTGCTATGGCGCGAAAGATAATCCTGAATGCAAAAACCCAGCGTACTGGCGTATGCAACGCATGCGAATCGGTTTTGGTCGATGCTTCCATTGCTCAGGAATTCCTTCCGGGCTTGTTGGTCGATCTGGCTCAGGCAAACGTATTGATTCATGGCGACGAAGCGGTTCGTACGGCAGTTCAGGCAACCATTGCCGAAGGCCACGCCGAGCTCTCCCAATTCTTCGTTGATGCCACCGAAGAAGATTGGGGCCGCGAGTACTTGGCCCTAGAAATCAGCATCCATGTTGTTGATGGCGGGGTGGATGATGCCGTTGCCCATATCAACCGCTATGGCACCAATCACTCTGAGTGCATTGTCGCCTCTAGCGAAGAGGCCATTAAGGACTTCCAGCAGGGGGTCGATGCTGCTGCGGTGTACGCCAATGCTTCTACGCGCTTTACCGACGGCGGGGAATTCGGCCTCGGTGCGGAAATAGGCATCTCAACCCAGAAGCTGCACGTGCGTGGTCCGTTTGCCCTGGAGGCGCTTACCAGCATGAAATACCTGGTGAATGGAACAGGCCAGGTAAGGGAATAGTATGAGCGCTATCGATGTTATCGAAACCGTGCGCAAAATGCGTGCGCGGGAAGCGGGCTATAAGGAGCCGCTTATCTGCGAACGCTTCGATGATTTTGGCAAAGACGGCAAGCCGTGCCGTTTAGGCATCATGGGTGGCACCTTCGATCCTATCCATAACGGGCATTTGGCCTGCGCCGAGCAGGCGCGAGAAGATCTGGGCCTCGATGTTATTCTATTCATTCCCACAGGGAATCCGGTCTTCAAGCGTGGGCAGCGAATTGCTCCTGCAAGCGATCGCTTGGCCATGTGTCGCGCTGCCATTGCCGATAATCCGTATTTCGATGTGAGTGACATCGAAATAGTGCGTGGTGGCGATACCTATACCATCGATACCCTTCGTATGCTTCGTAGTCATTTTCCGTCCAATGTCGAGCTGTATTTTTTGGCGGGAGCCGATGCAATAGCAACAGTCTCGAAATGGCGAGGCTCGGACGAAATGGGATCCCTCGCGAAATTCGTAGGGGTCGATCGTCCAGGGTATGAGCTTTCCGATGAAAAGCGCGCGCAGATTGTGGCGGCAGCGAAAGGCATCTCTATTTCTTTCGTTACCATTGAGGCGTTGGAAATATCATCAAGTGAACTGCGTCGTCGTCTGGCGGAAGGAAAATCAATCCGCTATCTTACGCCGCAGGTCGTAGTTGATCATGTGATGGAGCACGAGTTCTATCGTGAGGGAGCAAACAATGGCTAAGGGAAAAAAGAGGGCGCAGGTGGCCGAGCCTACCAGAGAAGAGCTCTCGGAGTTTGCCTATCAGCCAACCGGAGCTGAAGGCTTCGACACGGAAAAGCCGTTTGGCTCGCAGTCGTACAAGCATATGAAGGGCTTGCTCATGCAGCGCGTGAATCCTTCTCGGTATGTGCACAGCATATCGGTAGCGAAAACAGCTCGAAAACTTGCACGTGCTTATGGCTACGATAGCCACGTTGCTCGCATGGCTGGCCTGTTGCACGATTGGGACAAGGCGCTTCTTCCTGCTCAATTGCAACAGCGCATTTCGGACTTCGATTTGAACGTAAGTCCCGATGTGGTAAATGGCATGCCTTGGGTATTGCATGGGCCTACGGCGGCGGCGGTGCTGCGGCGTGATTTCCCCTGTTTTGGGGAAGAGGTGTTTCAGGCGATTGACAGGCATACCGTTGGCGCTCCAGACATGGAGCCCCTTGATATGATTGTGTTTGTGGCTGACAAAATCGAGCCCACGCATGATGTTGCCGAATACAAGCGTCTGTATAAGCAAATTGGCATCATGAGCTTAGAAGAGCTGTTCTATGCGGTGCTGAAGGAAGGCATGTCCTATTTGGTTCGTGCTGGCAAGCCCATCAGTTATGATTCTGTTACGGTTTGGAACTGGTACAACGGTGCCAAGCCTCAAGAAAAATAAAGGAGAAAATAAGTGGAAGAAACATCTTCTCGTGAATGCGCGCTGATTGCTGCACGTGCGGCAGATGAGCGCAAGGCAACCGACATCATGGTCATCAAGGTTGGCGATCTGGTGGATGTCACCGATTATTTCGTTATTGCGACGGGTGCCAACACCCCTCAGGTTGAGGCTATCCTCGACAACATCGAGGAAAAAGTACGTATCGAAGGCGGCGTGAAGCCCATTTCCCGTGAGCAGACCAACGATCATTCTTGGGAGCTTCTCGATTACGGCGAATTCGTAGTAGATGTGTTCCAGCCCGAATCCCGTGATTTCTATCGCCTGGAAACCTTATGGGGTGACGCACCCATTATCGACATTGCCGAAGCGGGCATCGAGCATCCCGAGTACAGCGAGCGCATCGCCAAGCTTGTTGGGCATGTCGAAGAAGCTAGGGCGAATTAAAAACCCGGGGATGCGCTAGTAAATCAACGACCAGCGTTCTGGCGAGTGCGGGAGAATCGAAAGGCCCATGGGGCTGGCATTTGTGCCGCCCCATGGGCCTTGGTTTTCCTGTGCTGCCAGGACGCCACGTAGCACTATCGCGTTTCGTGAGATGTATGTCGTCCGGAAGAGCGGTGCAATATACTCACTGTTTCTACATGGAAGGTTTGGGGGAACAGGTCTACCGGTGTTGCACGTACTAACTCGTAGCCCGCTTCGGCAAAACGGGCCATGTCGCGCGCCCAGGTGGCGGGATCGCAGCTGACGTAGGCTACCCGTTCGGCTTTCGATGCAGCGATGCTTTCGGTAACGCCCTTGGCGAGGCCTGCACGGGGCGGGTCTACCACGAGGGCGTCAAGGTGCCCCAGGGTGGGCAGCTCACGGGCACTGTCGCCTCCGATAACCTCGATTTCGCCATCTATTCCTTCCATGTTGCGGCGAAGATCGCGTACGGAAGAAGCCGCAGATTCGACGGCGAACACATAGTCGGCGCGTTGAGCAAGCGGCAACGTGAATGTGCCTGCACCGCAATACAGGTCGGCAACCACCGAAGAAGGACCGACTTCCAGGCCATCGAGCACCAGCTGGATCATCTTTTCTGCTTGGGCGGTGTTTACCTGGAAGAAGCTTGGAGCGCTGATGCGGTAGGTGTTTCCCGCCAGCTCTTCGCTCCAGTGCCCCTTTCCGTACAGTGCTTCGACTTTTTTGATCTTGCGGGCTTTCCCGGGGTCAGCGATTACACGCACAATGCTGGTGCATTTCAGGGCGCTGGAAAGGGTGTCCGCTGCGGCTTTTCGGGGGAAGGCAGAGGGGCTGGTCCAGAGCGCAATTTCGGTGTCTTTGGTTCGCACGCTGCGGCGTACGCCGATGCGGAAAATTCCTAGATCGTCGTGACCCTGAAGGTAGGAAAGGGCTCCGCGCAGCGCCCCCGGCGCCTTCTCGATGCCCTTGGCGGCCAAAAGACAGGTTTTCGGCGCGGCGGCAAGCTTGCCTCCTCGTTCATGGAAGCCGAGCATGAACAGCCCGCGTTCGTCGCGTCCGCCTGCGAGCTCAAGCTTATTGCGGTATCCCAGCTGGCGTTTTGATCCCACGCATTCTCCCACCAGTTCTTCCGCACGATCTTTGGGAATGCCGCCGATTTTCGAGAGTTGGCTTACTACGCTGGCGCGTTTAGCCTGCAATTGGGATTCGTAAGACAGGTGCATCCAGGGGCATCCGCCGCATACGGCGGCAAAGGGACAGGGTGCCTCAACGCGGGTGGATCCCTTTTCGTAGAATTCGGTAATGGTCCCTTCGCGGAAACCCTTGGTTTCGCGGATGGTTTCGACTTCGACCACGTCGCCTGGTGCGCCGCCGGCGACGAACATCACTTTACCGTCATCGGCGCGTCCAACCGCGTTTGCTCCATAGGTCATACCGGTGATCTCGATGCGCATTATGGTCTCATCCTTTGGTTTTCGTGGGGAAATAAGAATGTTGTAAATCATAACGTATAATATGAGCACTTGGGCCCTCTTAGCTCAGGGGATAGAGCGTCTGCCTCCGGAGCAGAAAGCCGCAGGTTCGAATCCTGTAGAGGGCACCATTTTTTTGAAACACGAAGCAGTTAGGGGAAACCATGGCTTTGTACACACCTAAATATCAGCCCAATGGCAATGAGGTAGCAGTGATCAAAACCTCCAAGGGCGACATTCGCGTCGAGCTTGCTGGCAACGATGCTCCCATTCATGTGGGCAATTTTGTAGAACTTGCTCAGAAGGGCTTCTACGATGACCTTAAGTTCCATCGCTACGTTCCCGGATTTGTAATCCAGGGCGGTTGCCCCAACACGCGCGATCTTGATTCTGAACAGGTAAAGGCCGCAGAGGGCAATCCCTTTGCTCGTCTTGGCACCGGTGGTCCTGGCTACACCATTCACGAAGAGTACACCACCAACCCCAACAACAAGCATCTTGACGGCACGCTGGCCATGGCCCGTTCCCAGGATCCGAACTCTGCGGGTTCTCAGTTCTATCTGTGCCTCGGCGCTCAGCCTTTCTTGGACTCTGGTTACACCGTATTCGGCCAGACGGTAGAAGGCCTTGACGTTGTTGGTCAGCTCCGCGTAGGTGACGTTATCGAAACCATCGAAATCGAGAACGCCAACTAACAGCGCGTATTGGCCCAAGCCGATATGCTTTGGGCTGATTCTTCTGCGTCCTTAGGACCAGTTCGAGAAACGCAAGAGAGGAACCGACGATACATGAACAATGAGACTTTTCAGCAAGCGCGCAGCGCATACGTTTCGAAGCAATTTGACGTAGCGCTTGCAAAGTTCACCGAATGCCTTGAAGACACCTCCGTCGAAAAGGCTCCCGGCGAAGTTGGCTTGCTGTATCACCAGATTGGCAATTGCCTGGTGAAGCTCAAAGACCCGAATGAGGCTATCCATGCGTATTCCCAGGCTTTGGTGGATACCTCCTACGACGCCTCTGGCTCGGTAAGCTACAACTTGGGCATGGTATATGCTTCTCAGGGCGATTTCGAAGACGCTATCACCAACTTTAAAGCTGTAACGGAAGATTCCCGTTACGCTACCCCTTATAAAGCATATGTTGCTTTGGGAAACTCTTTGCTCAAGTTGGGTAAATCTGCAGAGGCAGGTGCCGCTTTCCGTGCGGCAGCATTGGATGAATCGAATCCCGATCCTACGAAGGCGTTGCTGAATCTGGGCGTGTGCTTCATGGCCCTTGATCGCCCGATGGACGCCATCGCATCCTACGAAAGCGCCCTTCAGTTCGACATGAAGCCCGAAACCCGCAATAAGATCTTCGCTAACATGGGCCAGGCTTATGTTGCCGACGGCAAGATGGAAAAGGCGGTTCGTGCTTTCGAGTCTGCCTTGGCTGACAAAACCTACGTGTTCAACGATGCTGCGAATGTTGATTATCAGCGTGCTGTTGCCGCCGTTGCTGCTGGCAACACGGGGGAAGTCGAAGCCGTTACGCCAGAAGAAGTATCTTCTGCCAGCACTCATAACGATCTTTCCGGTTTGGACGTCCAAGGCGATGGCGTTCCTATCGAATCGTCCCGTCTCGATCCTTCCGAAATGGGCACCATGCAGCTGTCTGAAACCAGCATTATGCGCGAAATTGCCGCAGCAGAGCAGGCGGGCAGCCAGTACTTCCAGGAAGCCGAGCAGGATTTTCAGGATTGGGGTCAGCCTCTCAAGAAGAAGCGCCGCCATCGTGGCCTTAAGGCGTTCCTCATCATTCTCATACTCATTATCATCGTTGCAGGTGGTGGCGCCTTCGCTTACACGCAAGGTTACGGCATGCCCTCCCAGCAGGATCAGGTAAACGCCCTGTTCGCCGATCCTCAAAACGCCGATGTGTATGCTGCTAGCGTTGACGAGAGCAAAAAGGCCCGCATCGCCGATACGGTTACCCAGGGTGGTCAGGTTACCATCAACGGCACCACAAACAATCTCGGTACTGCTGAAGTGTACGCAACCGCAACCACCTCTCAGGGTGGCGAAGTGCCGTACCAGATCTCCATGGTACGCGATGGCTTGGGCTGGAAAGTTTCCGGCGTGTCGCTTTCCTTCACCAGCCAGTCTTAACCCTATTCGATCCGGGGTTCGCCCCGTTTCATATCGTCAGTAAGAACGAAACGTTCATTTGAAAGGAACCAACATGGCAATTGAAAAGACCTACAGCATGATCAAGCCCGACGGTGTTCGCAACGGTCATATCGGCGAAATCGTAAACCGCTTCGAGCGTGCTGGTCTGAAGATCGAGCGCATGGAAATGGGTATGGTTACCCCCGAGCAGGCTGCTGCTAACTACCAGGAGCACGAGGGAAAGCCTTTCTATGATGGCCTTATCTCTTACATCACCTCTGGTCCTGTTGTTAAGATGGTTGTTTCCGGCGAAGGCGCTGTTGCCAAGTGCCGTTCCCTCATGGGCGCTACCAACCCTGCAGAGGCAGCTCCTGGTACCATCCGTGGCGACTTTGGCCTGATCATGGACGAAAACGTAATCCATGGCTCTGACTCCGTTGCTTCTGCTGAGCGCGAGATCTCCATCTTCTTCTAAGCTTTTTTGATTACGTCGTTTCGAGAATGACACTACATTTGCTTGAGACGCAATGATGCTGTGCGAGCCCCTGATGGCGCAGTTGGCGGTTCAAGCGACCTCGGTGCACAAAGCGTGCCCGATGGTCGCCTTCCTGTCATCTGCATTCATCAGGGGCTCGTTTGATGGGAAAATAGGGACAGGTGCCAGATTCCCACTTTAAGTGGGAATCTGGCACCTGTCCCTATTTTCCCACCTTCACGGTTTCTGCACGTGCATTTATGCTGTGTGATAGAATCTGTTCTTACGATTGCACAATACTGTTTAAGGACGATTAATGTCTTTCCTTGATTTCATACAGAACGCCACCTCGTCGTCTTCGTACGACATGGCTATCGACCTTGGCACCGCCAATACACTCGTAGCCATCACGGGGCAGGGCATCGTCATCAACGAGCCTTCTGTTGTTGCCATCGAGCGCAGCACCCACCGCGTTCTTGCCGTTGGTCATGAAGCAAAGAACATGATCAACCATACGCCCGACACCTTTTCCGCAGAGCATCCTCTGCATGATGGCGTTATCGCAGACTATGACGTAACGGAGGCTATGATCTCCGCATTCATCAATAAGGCAGCTCCGCGTCGTTATCCCTGGCAGCCAAAGCCGCGTATCGTGGTATGCATTCCTTGCGGCGCCACTTCCGTAGAGAAGCGCGCTGTTTTCGAGGCTACCATCCAGGCGGGCGCTCGTCAGGCGTACCTCATTGAAGAGCCTATGGCTGCTGCTATGGGTGCTGATCTGCCTGTAACCGAGCCTACCGGTTCGATGGTTGTTGATATCGGCGGCGGCACCACCGAAGTTGCCGTTATTTCTTTGGGCGGCATCGTAACTTCTTCTTCCCTGCGTCTTGCCGGCAATCGTCTTGATGAAGCTATTGCGGTTCATTTGCGTGATCTTCTTGGAATCAAGATCGGTGAACGCACGGCAGAGGTTATCAAGATTAAGATTGGATCCATTCTGCCCTTTGAAGACGGTCGCGAACGTGACATGATCATCTCTGGTCAGGACGTGCTTACCGAGCAACCCAAGGAAGTAACCATTCAATCGGAAGATGTGCGTGACGCGCTGCAGGCTCCTATCGACGAAATGGTTGTGCATATCAAGGAAACGTTCAAGAAGACCAACCCCGACTTGGCCTCCGACATCATTTCCAACGGTATTCTGCTCACGGGCGGCGGCGGTTTGCTCGCTGGCTTGGATCGCTATCTTTCGCAGCAGCTTGAGATTCCGGTTTGGACCAGTGAAACGGCGCTTACCAATGTTGTTTCGGGTTGCTTGAAGGTTCTTGAAACCCCCACAGCACTCAAGCAGATTCTTATGAGATCGAAATAGGAGATCCTTTTACGATATGGCCCTGAATTTGAACGAAAAAAAGATCCCATTCGGCGGCCAACTTGGAGGGACGGGGTTGCTGATCGTCTTGCTGGTGGTCTCTCTCGTCCTTGTCATCGTCTATTCCCGTGAGGGAGACGAAGGCGCTCTGCATTCTTTGCAAAATACTACATCAGCGGTTTCCTCGCCCCTGTCTTCTGCAGGGACCGCCGCTGGTTCTTTAGCGGCGTCTGCTTCGGCTTCGCTGGAAGACCTTACGGCCGATGGTCAAACCATGAGCCAGTTGAAGGAAAGCAACGCACAGCTTTCCCAGATGGTGGTCGAGCTTGAAGAGTATCGCCAGGAGGCTTCGCGCCTCGAAGCGCTTATCGGCATTCACGATGTGTACGGGTTCTCTTCGGTTGCCGCCCATGTAACGGGCTATTCCTCCGATTCCTACAATCGCATTATCACCATTGATGTTGGTACGGCATCTGGCGTGAAGCCGGGATTGCCTGTTATGGGTTCCACGGGAGTGGTTGGTCAGGTGGTTTCCTGCTCAACCTATACGTCTGAAGTGCGATTGCTCAACGATGCCCAAAGTGGCGTTGCCGTGATGCTTCAAAGCTCTCGCGCCGAAGGTATTCTTTCTGGATCGGTGGAAGGCGTGCTGTACCTTCAGGGCGTTGATGAGAGCACCGAGGTAAAAGAGGGCGAAGCGGTTATTACCACAGGCCTTGGCGGAGGCTACTTCCGTGGATTGGTCGTAGGCGTGGTTTCCAAGGTTGAACAGCGACAGGGCGACGCAACACGTACCATTGTTATTTCGCCCAACTCGTCGTTCAGCAACATCAGTGAAGTGTTGGTCGTTTTGGGCATGAGCAATGATGGAGCTGCCTCTAGCGACACCAATGCCGCAAACGCGATGGTTCAGGCGGTTGGTCCTGATGCCCTTTTGAACAAAAACTCAAGCAGCGATGCTAATGCCAGCTCGAGCTCCGATGCCTCTTCGAAGTCGGGCGACTCTTCTAGCTCTGACTCCAAGAAGAAATCTTCTTCTAATTCTTCTTCCGAGGATGGTGAATAACGCCCATGCGTGATTGGATGCTTCCTCTTATCTTTTCTGCGGTCATCGTAGTGATTCAGGTGGTATTCGCGCCGATTCTTACGGTGTTCTCCACGGTGCCGAGTTTTATCGTTTCGTTCGTTTTGGTGCTCTCCATCATGCGTCGTCCCGATACCACGTACGTTTATGCGTTTGTGCTCGGCCTTATTGCCGACCTCCTTACCCATACGCCAGTAGGCCTTACGCCGTTGCTTTTGCTTATTGCGGTGTTCTGCCTTTCGCGCGTGTTCGAGGTGTTGGATGGTACTTCGTTGGCTATGCCCATTATTGCTCTGGCGGCAACGCTTCTGGTGTTCGAGCTGCTGTTCGCTATTGTCCTTATGGTGCTCGGCTATCAGGGGTCCATCTTCGAGATCCTTGCTCAGCGCGTAATTCCTGCCACAATCTTGAATTCTTTGATCGCGGCGTTGCTTTTCGTCGTCATGCGCCGCCTGCCGTTTGCCCAGCCTTCTAATGAAGCATGGCAGGTTCCTACCTCTGGTCGATTCCGCTAAGGGTAGGGGGAACACGTGCTTTCCGCTATTCTCACCACTTTTGCCGCCCTGGTAGTGTTGGGCGTTATTCTTGCCGTTGTGTTCCGTGTGCGTGCCAATTCTGCTCATTCGAGAGCCGCCGATCGCATGCGAGTGCGTTCGGTAACTTCGGTTGGCATTGCCGCAGAAACGCCGAAAACCACTCATAGTGCTGCGCCGAGCGGCCCTTCTATGGGCGGCGGTGTCGCTGCAGGCGAAGGTTTGCGCAATCGCTTCACTGCAGTGGGCGTTATAGCGTTGGGCATATTTGGCGCGCTTACTGCTAAGCTTTTCGGCTTGCAAATTATCGAGGCAGCCAGCTATAGCGAAGAGGCGAATGCAAACCTCTACACTACGGTAAATACGCCGGCTCCCCGTGGCGTTATCTACGACGCAAATGGCATCGCTATGGTTGCGAACCGTCAGGTGCAAACCGTTCTTGCCGATGCTGACGTTGCAAAGAACTCCGATGTGATTTTGCGCCTTTCTTCCCTTTTGGGAATTCCTTACGAGGTGGTGCGTTCTCGTATTCTTGATTCGTCTTCTGGAGCTCAGAGCCAACGTGTGGTAGCGAGCGATGTGAAGCTGCGCGACATCGCCTACATCTCAGAGCATCGCGATGCCTTTCCTGGCGTTAGCACGCAGATCCGTACCACGCGAACTTATCCCTATGGGGCAATGGCAGCGCATGCCTTGGGTTATACGGGTACTGCTTCCGAAGACGATCTGAAGAACGCTGCTGAGGGCCGCGATATCCAATCCGGAGATGCCGTGGGCAAAAGCGGTATCGAGCAAACCTACGACTCTCTTCTTGCTGGTGATCATGGTCAGCGAGTTTTGGTAACGAACGCTGCTGGTGTTGTTCAGCAGGTGGTGGGGGAAACCGCCCCAAGCAAGGGCAATGATGTGTATTTGACCATCGATGCCAAGGTTCAGCATGTAGCCGACCGCGTGCTGCAGGATGCGGTACGTCATGGGACCGGCACTGCGGCATCGTGCGTTGTCATGGATGTGAATACGGGCGGCATTGTGGCGCTTTCGAACTACCCAACCTATGCCCCCGAACACTTTATTGGTGGTATCTCTCAGGACATGTGGGATGCCTACCAAACCGAGGAATCTCATTACCCGCTGATGAATCGCGTTATCGCCGGTACGTACCCTGCGGCATCGTGCTTCAAGGCGTTCACCAGTCTTGCTGGCTTGACGTATGGGTTTGCCGATACGTCTCGCGTTTGGGATTGCCAGGGTACTTGGACGGGTTTTGGCGACAGCTTCCCGCAGAAGTGCTGGCAGAAGTCGGGTCATGGCTGGTTGGGCTTGCGCGAGGGCATTGTCGTTTCCTGTGACGTCGTGTTCTACGAGATCGCAAAAAGCTTCTACGATGCCCGTGCTTCCATCGGTGATGAGGCAATGCAGGATTTCGTTAAGGAATTCGGCTATTCGGCTGCTACGAAGATCGACCTTTCCGGTGAAGCGGAGGGTCGCATCCCCACACCCGCATGGAAAAAGGAATACTTCAAAGACGTCCCCGAAGAGGCTCAATGGTTGCCTGGCGATATGTCGAACATGGTTATCGGTCAGGGCTATGTCTTGGTTACTCCCATTCAGGTGGTTCGTGCTTACGGTGCGGTTGCGACAGGTAAGCTCTTGCGTCCTCATCTGCTGAAGGAAGCCCGTAATTCCTTGGGTGATACGGTGCTCTCCTATGGCACGGTAGAAGATACAGCGCCCCAGGTAACGGAGGCTAACCTCAAAATCGTGCGCGATGCTTTGCGTGGCGTGGCCACAGAAAACGAAACGGTTTCAGCTGAATTCAACAAATACTCTTGGTCGGCTGCGGCAAAAACCGGTACTGCCGAGGTTGCCGGCAAGGAAGACATGGCATGGTTCTCCTGCTATGCCCCTTACGATAATCCGCAGTTTGCCATGTGCGTGTGCGTCGAGGAAGGCGGTTCGGGCGGTTCTGTCGCTGCGCCTTTGGCGGGTCAAATCATGGATGCCGCAATTCAGTCTGCAGCGGGTACGTTGGAAGAAGACATGAGCGCAATTGCAGCAACGGAGGTGAGCGTTGGTGGCTCAAATTAACGAAATCAGCTCTTTGCGCATGCAAGATCCCGCAGTGGCTCGCGCTACGCGTCCTCGTAGGTTCAAGTATGTGAACCCTTCGTTCTACCTGTTCGCACTCTTGTTGGTTGGTTATGGCCTTATTGTTCAGTTCTCCGCCACATCTGCCGATGCCGACTACAGCTTTGCGCGTCAGCTTTCGGGCGTTGCCGTGGGCATGGTCTTGTTTGTGCTCATTACGCGCATGGACTATCATGCCCTTTCCGGCTATACCACGTTGTTCCTGATCATTAACGTTGTCCTGCTTCTTTCGCCTCACTTGCCAGGCATTGGTGTAGAGGTTAATGGCGGTCGTTCCTGGATCAACATCGGTACGCAGATTCAGCCAGGCGAATTCGCGAAGATCACCATGGTGCTGTTAGCTGCTTCGGTTATGGCTCGCTACGGTGGCCGGCTTACCGATTTGCGAGAGTACCTGAAAGCGCTTGGCATCATGGCGGTGCCCTTCATTTGCGTAATGACTCAGCCCGACCTCGGCACGGGCTTGGTGTACTTGGTTATTGCGGCTTTTGCTCTGATTATTGGCGGTGCCGATTGGCGCTTCATGGCGGGGACGGTTCTTGCCGTCGTTGCTCTATGCGCTGCAATCTTGATTATCGACCCCATTGCTGACCAGATTGCTGGCCACGATGTGCTTCTCAAGGACTATCAGAAGTCACGCTTGATGGTGTTCTCGGACTCGACGTACGACACATCAGGCGATGGTTACAACTCGCAGCAAGCGAAGATCGCCATTGGTAGCGGTGGGCTGCTGGGTAAGGGCTTCATGCAAGCAACGCAATCCTCCATGGGCTTTCTGCCTGAGGCGCCGACCGACTTCGTTTTCTGCATCTTGGCAGAAGAGTTTGGGTTTGTGGGAGCGCTTGTTTTGCTCGCGTTCTACATTGGCCTTATTGTTGCTTCCGTAAACGTTGCGCGCGGTGCTGGCGATCTTTTCGGAACCATTATCGTAATATGCGTTGTTGGAATGTGGCTGTTCCAGATTCTTGAGAATATCGGTATGGACTGCGGTCTTATGCCTATTACGGGCATTCCGTTGCCGTTTATCAGTTACGGTTCATCGTTTATGGTTGTGAACTTCGTGATGCTGGGTTTGATAAACTCTGTTTGGGTTCATAGCGGACGCTAGCGCGAAAGGGGATCGCATGAAACTTCCAATTGATATTCCCGCTTTGTTAACGGCGGCAATCGATATTGATAAAGCGTGCTCTGTCTCGGTATCCGCAAATATTCTTATCGATGAGTCGGCAACGCCGGAGTTTCAGGTGTTCGTCCGATCGGGCTTTAACAGTGAATCCGCAAATTCTCGCGTTATGGTGAGCTATTTTCCTACCCAAGAGCCTGACGTGCATGTTGCAAGCGATATTGCGGTAATTGCTGCCGGTTCGAATCCTGCTGTTGGGAAAATTGCAGCTGGGTTTCGCGAGCAAGGAACGCCTGTCCTGGTTGTTGCTGAAAATGCAGAAGCGGTTCGCGGCGCCGCAATTGAGGCTGGCTATGCTATTCCCGATGAAGACCTGATTTCTCTTGGCGAAGGCGAAGCGTTAAATGACGAGCTTCGCGGAACGCTTGCAGATGAAATTGGCACTTGGATTGTTCGCGCCGATGCGGAAAAGCGCCTGGCGTTCTCTATTGCTTATCCGTTTGTGCGTCGCCCCTTGGCGTACGAGTCGATTCGCACCACCTCTCTGCAGAATGCTGGTGTTGGGGTTGTTGTGTTCGTCCCCGGCGCCGATATGCCCATCATGACGGCCAATCAAGCGAAGATGGTCTTGCAGATCGCAGCCGCCTACGGACACTCTTTGAGTGCCGATAGGGTGAAAGAAATTGCTGGCGTTATTGCCGGGGGTTTCGTGTTCCGTGGGGTTTCCCGTCAGCTTGCGGGGGCTATCCCGGCGCTTGGCTGGGCGGTAAAGGGAACCATGGGTTATGTGGGCACTCAGGCTATTGGCCATGCGGCAATCGAGTATTTCGAAGGCGGTGGCGATGTGGCGGGGCTTGCCGCATTGGTGGGAAAAGCCACTTCTGTTGCCGCGGAAGCTGCGGAAACGGTTACCAGCAAGCCTGCGGTGAAAACCGTTGCTGCGGCTGTGGCTCCGAAGGCGAAGAAAGCAGCCGTGGTTGCTCTGGATGCCGCTGCGCCCGTTGCCAAGTCGGCAGCTAAAGTTGCATGGAAATCTCTAAAACCAGGTCGCAGGAACAAGGGCAAGCGCCTGTAGCGCTGCTTTTGTTGTGGCTGCACTTTGGTGCGCGTGTATTGTTTTAGGCGTGCCATTGTAAGGGGCTTGGTTTTATTGAGCAGGGCAAATGCGTGAGGAATGATTCATTTCCTTATTTGAGAAAACTTTTTTAAAAAGGTTCTTGCGCGATGATGCTGTTCCTGTATACTATCTATCGCTGTCGCACATGGGGTGTTAGCTCAGTTGGTTAGAGCGCCGGCCTGTCACGTCGGAGGTCGCGGGTTCGAGTCCCGTACATCCCGCCAGCTTACGTATTGAAGGTTCGCCATTGGCGAACCTTTTTTGTTTCTCTGATTTTGAATCTTGCCTCTCTGCGTTTCATGATTTCCCTTTTCTCAATTGGGCTATGGGCAAAAGAGGCTTCGCGCCAATTTGGGCTATAGGGCTGCTTGGGGTATCGATTTGCAGTGCTGAGCCGGGTTCACCGCATCCATGTCCGTCCATAGCGCCGCTCCAAATCAACCCATTCATAGCGCATTCCCAATGTTGCTTGAAGCGCTGTTAGGCCAACCTTGCTTATAGCGCCATTCCGAAGTTGCCTCGGGGGCTCAGAAACAAAATATCTGCCTTTCTTGCAACTTTTTTGCGATTGGGGATTGTTGCGAGCTCGCCAATCGCGGATTGCTTCCTGAAAACGTGGTGAAAATGGCTGTTTAGAGGCCAATTCATGCTTTACGAGGGCAGAAGAGAGTCCCTAATCGCAAAAAAGTTGCAAGAAAGTCGAGATTTTTGTTTTTGGAACGGGTGGATCGCTGCAACGGAGTAGATTTCGCGAAAGACGGGGGATGGGGCTGATCTTTCGAATGACGTGTGGGGGGGCATCGGCAGCAACAGAAGCAGATCTTGGTAAAGGCGCAGGGGGTTGCGATGGTAGCAGGGCAAATCCCGTGAGAAAGGGATGAAGGAAAGCGGCAACTCGGCATCACCGCTGCGTTTTGCAACGGTTGCGTCTGTGCGAACTATGGACAGGATTTCTGAATCAACGGAGAAGGGTTTGCGATTTTGGGGCAGTCGATCGGAGGTGTCTAAAATTATTTTAAATAGGGTCTTGTGCTTGATTTTGATTGCTAGTAAACTATCGCAAGTCGCTAAAGACATGGGGTGTTAGCTCAGTTGGTTAGAGCGCCGGCCTGTCACGTCGGAGGTCGCGGGTTCGAGTCCCGTACATCCCGCCACTTTGCATGTAAGGCTTGCCGCAAGGCAAGCCTTTTTACATTTCGGGTTTATTATTGGCGCTTAAAGAGCGTTTCTTTGCCAAAGTCCCCAATCCCCATGTTGCCGCATTTCTTATCGTTTCGTTCATGGTGTATAGTAAGCAAGTTCGACTTTAAGTTGCGTATGGCCAACGTTTCAATAGATACCAGGAGGGTGGAAACGCGATGGGCGATTCTCGTCAGACGAAGCCGGTGGAAATCGCCGCGTTCGACTTCGACGGTACCTGTATATCTGGCAATTCGCCAGTCATCTTGGTGAGCCATCTGGTTCGAAAGGGCCTTTTGGGCAAGGGCACGCTTCTGCGCATCCTTTGCTGGGGCGCTGCTTATAAGCTCCGTTTGCCACAGAATGAAAGTTGGGTTCGCGGCGCAGTCTTCTCTGCCTTCGAAGGCAAGAGGAAAGAAGAGGTCGATGAATACCTGCGTGACTTCTATGATAGTCACCTGGAAAAGCTCTTCCGCGCTCAGGCCAACGAAGTTATTGAAGAGCATCGTGCTGCAGGTCGTGAGGTGTGGGCGGTAACGGCAACGTTTGAGCCCCTTATTCAGCAGGCCATGACGCAGCATGCTTATACTCGGGCTTTTTCTACTCGGATGAAGACTGATTCCGATGGCTGCTATACGCGTGAAGTGGAAGGCTTGCCGGTGGAAGGAAGCCAGAAGCTCGAGGTTCTTACTCGCGAGGCCAATGCCCAATTCGGGGAAGGGAACTGGGTTCTTTCCCATGCTTATGGCGACCATCATTCCGATCGAACCTTGCTCGCTGCGGCTGAGCATCCTTTTGCGGTTACCCCCGATAGGCCCTTGCGCCGTACCGCGCGCAATCGGAATTGGCCGATTTTGAACTGGCGCTAGCCCATTTCCACTTGCCTGATTTCTTTGGGGTTCTCTATCTCGTTTGTACGGTTTCAGCGAACGTTGCGATTGCGGTAACGCTGGCTTAACGCTTTGTGACAGGGTTCGGTCTGCCGTTTACCCTATGGGAATTTGACGGATAATGGGTTTGTTTGGGCCGCCTGCATTGGGGCGGCATACAATTAAGTGCGATTAACGAACTCTCATATCAGTGCGCTCCCGCTCCAGCTAGCTGGGCGCGCTTGCAACCATTGCTACCTGCCAAGGAGGTGCACCAGGATGAGTGAAGATACCGCAAGCGGCCAAGTTCCTTTCCAGGACAGTCGCTCCAATTCTTCTCAGGCATACCTTAAGCGTGCCGCTTCCGCGGTTGCGGAAGGGGATAGCGTTCTCGGTATTCACCTGTATCTTGCTGCCTATGAACGCGCTTTGCGCGAAAGCATCATGCCGGGCGAAGAGGTGCTTAAGGGCATGAGCAAGGCATGGGATTTAGCCATCGAAACGAAACAACGTTCCCTTGCTGAATACATCTTTGAAAAGCTTGAGCCCTATTGGGACGGCAACGAGGTTTCTCGTCACGCTGACGAACTTCAGCGCTTGGCTTTCGACAAGCTCGAGGAATACGGCTTTGACCGTGACGCCATTGAAGGCATGGCCGATATGGTTAACCAGGATCTTATGGAAGCTGCCCCCGATATGCTGTGCCGCTTTGAGGAAGGCACTCCCGCTGCGGCTCCGGCCCCAGCTGTCGTAGAAGCCCCTCAGGCTGCTGTGAACTCTTCGCAGAGCGCTTCAGGCGCAGCGGAGACCAACCCGCCTTCGCCGGATGCCAATCGGGAACAAGCTGTGAAGGATCTTACTTCGCTCATTTTCGGGCAGGCTTCCGAGACGAAGGCTGAACCTGCGGCACCCGAGCAACGTTTCGACTATCGATCGCTGGTTGGGTTTGGCAATGCTATTGCAACTATGGGAGAGCTGGGCGTTGGTCGCTCGCGTGATCCTGAGTTTGCCCGCTTTGTCGCCATGCTCAATGCCCGTCATGGCTTGCCTGGTATTCCCCGGTTGGGCACTTTGTTGTTCCGTTGCCCGGCACGTGAAGACTCCAACTACTTCATGGTTGCCACAGCTGGTGAATTGAATATGCCCGCAATACGTATGCGCCTTGATCAGAATGCACAAGGCCAAGCGGTATTGTGCGTAATGGCATCGGCTGATTTCAAATCGCGTATCTCTGGTGTGCCGCGTGCTGGCTTTGAGTCGCCCACTGTGGTTATCCTCGAGGATTTCGATTTATGGGATCTCCCCGATTTCGATCCGCAGCTTGCTGAAAATCCCGTGCAGGGCCTTCTTCAGATGCAGCTGTCCCGTGGTGCCCGCGAAGCTTTGGCGCTTATTCAGACAGCACTTGAAAGTCCTGAGGCAACGGTTCTTATTTCCGCATCCGAGCCAAGTGATATCGATCCGTTTTTCTGGGAGCTTATCGGGTCTCAGTATCGCATCATTGATATAGACCTCCCCAATGCACGTGAGCGTCACGAGATTTGGCGAGAAGTCCAGGCGCAGCACCCCTCTACTCGAGGTTTGGATGCTACCCGTATGGTGGATCTGTCTCGTGGTCTTTCTCGTTTTGAGATTCTTGCCATTGCAAGTGAATCGGTTGAAGAGGCCTATCGGAAGAGCATCGCTGAAAACCATTTCTGCGCCGTTGAGACTGGCGCTATGGTTTCACGTTTAGCCAATTTCCAGCCATTGGATTCTGCGGAGTATCGCTGCATGGAGGATATGGCGGTTGAAGAGCTGCGCCGGAATACTTCCGACTTTGATGATCTGCTGGAGGGCTAACGGCAAATGAGCATTACGCGTCGTTGCGACTATGCGTGTCGCATCATTCGCGCCGCTTACCGTAGCGGCGACACGTATATCTCCATCGCAGAGGTGGCTGAGCAGGAGAGCATTCCTTATTCTTTTGCTCGCAGCATTCAGCATGAATTGGTGAAGGCCGGGCTGCTGAAAACCATTCGTGGCGTGAAGGGCGGTCTTGCTCTGGCGTGCGACCCTGCAAAAACCACTGTGCTTGACGTTCTTCGGGGGGTAAATGGCGGTATAAGCATAGCTGACTGCACGTGCGCCGATTATCCTTGCGTCCATAAGGATTGCTGCTCATTCAATGTCTTGTGGTGCGCGTCTAATGCGTTGATAAGCCATCTTTTTGCCTCCGTTACGTTAGAGGGGCTTTTCACTCAGGGCGCAAACCATCCCGCTATTCAGGCGGCGTTTGCCTCATGCGAGAATACGCCGGTTGCCGAATAGCATGGCTGCCCGAATCCCCTCAACCTGTTCTGACGAGCTGAGTCTGGAAGAGCGTGCCCTTGTTGCTAAAGTGTGGAGCGAGGGTGCGCGTTTGTACCGTGATTTGCCTTGGCGTAACGTAGAAGACCCCTATGCCGTTATGGTTTCTGAGATCATGCTTCAGCAAACCCAGGTTGCACGCGTTGAAAAGTATTGGAAACGTTTTATGGCGCTGTTTCCGACATTGGACGCATTAGCCAGCGCTGAAACTTCTCTTGTTCTGGAAATGTGGCAAGGGCTGGGTTACAACCGTCGCGCGTTGGCGTTGAAACGTACGGCAGAAATATGTTCACGAGAATTCAATGGAACTCTCCCCGAGTCCCAGGAAGAGCTGCTTTCTCTTCCTGGCATTGGGAAGGCTACCGCAGGCGGCATCATGGCGTTCGCCTACCAGAAGCCTTCAATGTATCTGGAGACAAACGTGCGCACGGTGTTCATCCACGAGTTGTTTCCAGGGCGCGAAAAGGTCTCCGACAAAGAATTGGAGCCCTTGGTGTGGCGAACGTGTTCCAAGGAAGATCCTCGCGGTTGGTACTACGCATTGCTCGATTACGGCAGCTATTTGAAGTCGACGATACCCAACCCCTCTCGACGATCGAAGCATCATACGAAGCAATCGAAATTCGAGGGGTCACGGCGACAGAAGCGGGCGGAGTTGGTCCGTTTCGTTCTTGCCCAGCGCGAAGCGAGCTTTCGCGAGCTTGTCTCTGCCCTTTCCGATTTCGAAAAGAAGCAGGGTAGGAAAGCGCCTGATGCGGATCTTGTTCGCTCGATTGCAAATGATCTGGTTGCCGAAGGGTTCTTTTCCCAGCAAGGCGAAGGAGAGAATGCCCGCTACTATGCCGACTAGGACCTGTTGGGGCATCTTGTAGTTCCGCTTCGCGTTATGCCAACAGCAAGAAGCGTTATCGTTCGATAAATTAAAGCGCCTGCTGCCATTTCGAGCCGTCTCCCACTTTTGGCATATAGAGAAGTGAGGGACCGTTCGCGTGAGGGGCAACAGGCGCTCTCTGATTTGCGGTAGCGGCTATCTATTCGGCGGGGTAGGATCCAAGCACCTTTACTTCGCGCAGTTTCAGGCGGAGGCAGTCGAGCGCGGTTTTGATTGCGGGATTGGCGGGCGTGCCTTCGATATCGATGAAGAAGAGGTAATCTCCCAGCCCTTGCTTGGTGGGACGGCTCTGGATCATGGTCAAGTTTACGTTGGCGTAGTTCAGTTCCGAGAGAATCATCAATAGGGAGCCAGGCTTATCGGCGTTCAACGAAAGCGCCAGCGTGGTTTTCATGTTTTCGCTCTCGAGCACTGGTTCGTGACCTTGGCGGGCAATGAGCACGAAGCGCGTTTGGTTGCCGTAGTGGTCTTCGATGCCCTCTTCGGCAATGGTGCAGTCGAACAACTGTCCTGCAAATTTGCTGGAAATTCCCGCCACCGTTTTGTCTTGAGCTGCCTTGCGCGCACCTTCTGCGGTGGACGAAACAGCCAAGCGCGGCACGGAGGGGAAGTGGGCATCGAGCCAGCGACGGCATTGCGCTAACGCTTGCGGGTGGCTGGCGATAGTGGTTATCTCATCAAGGGAGGATTCCGGGTTCACCATGAGGCAGTGGTGGATGTTAAGCACGGTTGAACCCATGATGCTCACGCCGCCCTTGAATGCCAAGGTGTCGAGCGTGGCGGTAACCACGCCTTCAAGTGAGTTTTCGATCGGCATAACTCCGAATTCGCAACGACCGCGATCAACCGCTTCATGGACTTCGTTAAAGGAAGGACACTCCACGAATTCGGGGTTTTCGCAGCCCATCTTCTTTGCAAAAAGACGGGCAGCCTCGTCGGAGTAGGTTCCTTGCGGTCCGAGGTAGGCGATGGTTGCGTTGCTCATAGAGCGTCCTTTCTGGGATAACGATAATTTGCCTATGATAACGCTTTATTAAGAAAACGCTGTGATGCTCGTGCTTCTAGCCTTTGGATTTAATGCCGCCTTAACAGGGCAGTGCTGCTCTGGCGGTCTAAGTGGGGCTTTATTGCCATTGATGGACTCGATTGCTGGTGCGACCGCTGTGGGGAGTGTCGGATTGTTTTGGTTACGGCTCGGGTGTGGGCGAATATGTTGCCTACGCAAAAGCAAGGCATTGTCCGCAAAAACTTCCAGTTCCAAAGAATGGCGCGCCAACGTGGTGAGGGACCGCGATTTGCTTCAATATACCGATGGATAAAAATAAGATTCTGGGTAGCAAAGAAAAACCACCTATCCAAAAAACAGATAGGACGAACACCGAAATATGTCCATTATTTGAAGAGCATTCGGTGATTGCGGGGTAACAATCTAGTCGCAATTCGCATTTTAAAAAGAAATAGAACGGTCAAATAAATTGAAATGACCGAAAACAGCCCATAAATCATTTTTAATCACTGAAAAGTGGAGAAATAATGTGTTACTCGAAAATAAGGCAGTAACATTTTCTGACCATTGGCGGGAATTACTCGATATTCGGCAATTAACCAGTCTTTTTTGGGAACAAATCAACGAGAATATGCATCAGAAGTTTTGTAGGACAAAGACACCCTTAAGGAGGTGTGCACATGGTAACAGAGGCTATTAGTCCGGAGTTTCTGAGCAAGCTCGAGGCACGTGGTGTTTCTCGTCGTAGCTTCATGAAGCTCTGTGGCTCTCTTGCCGTGGCTGCAGGCTTGTCTGAGCTGGCAGCACCTCGCGTCGCTCGCGCGATCGAGGATTCCGTTATCGGCGCAGAATCTGGCGGCCTGTATCCCGCAATCTGGATCGAGGGCGCTTCTTGCACTGGTTGTACGGAGTCGTTCGCACAGGTAGATGCCCCTGATCCCGCAACCGTAGTGTTGGAAATGGTTTCCCTCAACTATTGCGAGACCCTTTCCGCTGCTGCAGGTTGGTCCATGGAAGAAGCAAAGGCACAGACGATCGAGGCCGGAAACTACATCCTCATTTACGAAGGTGCAGTTCTGGAAGGTTGGAACGGCGAGGCGCTGCGTGTTGCCAATGAGCCCGGCACCGATCACTTGGTTCATGCTGCAGAGAACGCAAATGCAGTTGTTGCTCTCGGCTCTTGTGCTGTAAACGGTGGCTGGATGGGTGCAAACCCCAACTCCGCTGGTGCTCTGGGCGTTCAGCAGTACCTGAAGAAGCAGGGTATCGATACCCCGGTTATCAACATCCCTGGTTGCCCTGCTAACCCTGAATGGCTCGAGGCTGTTCTCGTAGACGCAATCCTTGTTGGCAAGCTTCCTGAGCTTACCGCCGAAAACAAGCCTAAGGTCATCTTCAACCAGACCATCCATGACAACTGCGAGCGTCGTGGTCACTTCGAGAATGGCGAATTCGTCTACGCATTCGGCACCGAAGAAGAAGCTAAGGGTTACTGCCTGTATCCCATGGGCTGCCGTGGTCCTCAGACCAAGGCCAATTGCGGTGTTGTTCGTTGGAACCATCGTCGTTCTTGGTGCGTTGCAGCGGGCGGCCCTTGCATCGGCTGCTGCACGGCTAACCCCAACGATCCCGGCGAGAACTGGGTTGAAACCAACACGCCCTTCCGCGCACGCTTCCGCGATCTGCGCATCGGCGGCCTGGTTGTTCAGCCTGAGGCAATTGCCTGGACGCTTACGGGCGTTGTGGCTGCCGCACTCGTTATCCACGGCTTTGGCATGAAGAAGATGGGCCGCACCGACGGTGGCGCAGACTTCGAGCCTATCCGCGAGTGGGATAAGAAGCATCCCAGCGAGTCCATCGGCCAGTACGACGAAGAAGTTCTGAAGGGAGGCAAGTAACCTATGGCACGTTCCGTAATCGATCCCGTAACCCGCATTGAGGGTCATCTCCGCGTAGAGATGGAGGTTGAAAACGGTGTTGTTTCCGATGCTTGGGTTTCCGGCGGCTGCTTCCGCGGCATGGAGCTCGTAGTTAAGGATCGCACGCCTGAAGATGCTGCTCACATCGTGCAGCGCATCTGCGGTGTTTGCCCCGTATCCCACTCCCACGCTGCAACCATTGCTGCTGAAAAGGCATACGGCATCACCATTTCCAACAATGCCCGTATCATCCGTAACCTCATCGAGGGCGCACAGTTCCTGCACAGCCATATTCTGTGGTTCTACACCTTGGCTGCTCTGGACTATGTAAACCCCCTGAACGCTCTGAAGGCAAACGTAGGCAGCGCCTACGACCTGGTAGAGGCTGCAGGCACTTCCTGCCAGTCCGACCTGAAGGCACTTCAGGAGCGCCTCACCAAGTTTGCAGAAAATGGTCAGCTGTCCATCTTCTCCGGCAACTGGTGGAAGAACGGTCAGTCCGATACCGAATTCAAGCTTCCTGCTGAACTCGACCTTATCGCTACCGCTCATTACATTGAAGCTCTCACCATGCAGTCCAAGGCATCTGAGGTCTGTGCCCTTCTTGGCGGCAAGATGCCTCATGTTATGACCATTGTTCCCGGCGGCACCTCTTTCGTTCCCACGGAAGAAAAGCTCGACGATCTGTGGTCTCTCGTTCACGAGCTGCGTGACTGGATCAAGGCAACCATCATCCCCGACACCAAGGCTATCGCTCCTTATTACAAGGAAGCTCTTTCCTTCGGTAAGGGCTGCGGTCGCTATGTTGCTTGGGGCGTTTTCGAGCGTCCGAGCTTCGCTTTGGCTGATCGTTATCTGCCCTCTGGCGTTATCGATGAGAACCTTAACCTTTCTGAGGTTGACGTTGACCTTATCAAGGAATACATCGGTCATTCCTGGTATGTTGGCGACTCCGACCTCAATCCCCGCGAAGGCATCACCGAGCCTGAGTTCACCGAGTACTACAAGGCTGGCACCCTGCGCGAGGAAAATGGTCACGAGATCGGCGATATCAACGATCGCTACTCCTGGTCCAAGGCACCTTCCTACGACGGTAAGTGCATGGAAGCTGGTCCGTTCTCCCGCGTTCTTGCTGCTTACCTGCGTGGCAACGAGTTCGTTAAGCCTGCTGTCGACGGTCTGTGCGCTGACCTTGGTCTCACCATTCCTCAGCTGCAGAGCACCCTTGGCCGCGTAGCTGCTCGCAACGTCGAGCCCATCTACATCGCTGAATGCATGGTTGAATGGGTCGACGAGCTCATCGAGGCTGTTAAGGGCGGCGACTCCGAGTACTTCCGCACCCCTGAAACCATCACGGGTGAAGGCACGGGCCTTTGGGAAGCACCTCGTGGCGCATTGCTGCACACCGAAAAGGTCAACAACGGCAAGATCACCGATTACCAGATCATCATTCCTACCACCTGGAACATCGCTCCCCGTAACGCTGAAGGCGTTCAGGGCCCGATGGAGCAGGCTCTTATCGGTACCCCCGTTGCTGACGTTGATATGCCTATCAACGCCCTGCGTACGGTACACAGCTTCGACCCCTGCACCGCATGCGCAGTGCACGTGACCGAGCCTTCCACCGGTAAGCACTTCGAAACTGTTACCAGCCCTTGGGGGGTGAAGTAAATGGCACATTTGGCTCATTATCGTGAAGCGCATCCTCTGCCGATGCGTATCACCCACTGGATCAACCTTAGCTGCATGGTTCTTCTTATCTTTTCCGGCTTCCTGATCCACTTCCCGTTCTGGGCAGCCCTTACGGGTGTTGCTCGCGGCGTACATGTATTCTGCGGTCTGGTGCTGCTCTTCAACTGCATCGTGCGTTACGTGCTTGCATTCCTGGTTACCTCTGCTCCTACGGGTGGCACGCGTAACCGTGTTCGCGACTACAAGACCTGGATGCCCCAGGACGACAACAAGCATCAGCTTATCCCTTGGATCAAGTACTACCTCTTCATGAAGAAGGATCATCCTCTTTCTGCAAAGCTTGGCGTTCCCCAAAAGATCTCGTACTTTGCTGTTGGTATCCTGATCCTTATCATGGCTTACACGGGTCTTTGCCTGTGGGTACCTACCTCTGAGTGGACCTTCTTCGCAGCAGGTACCGCTTTTGTTGGTGGCGCTATGTCTATGCGCATCATCCACTACTTCATGATGTTCGTATTCATCATCTTCACCATGTTGCATGGATACCTCGTATTTATCGAGGGCACTGCCAATGCAAACCTCATGTTCTTCGGTAAGGAGCATGGTGGTTTGGTCTACGATCCCAACCGTCACGTTATCGTTGGCGAGGATCATTCCGTAGACCAGCACTAAGCATATACCGCAAGGTAGTAGCGCTTAACAAAGGAGCTCGGCCGCAGGGTCGGGCTCCTTTTTCGTTTTCAAGTGTATTTACTTGATTAATGCAGGCGGGTGGTGGCAAATCGGGGGAGTGTGAAAACCAGGAGCAAATCAGCTACCAGTTTCTTTGGAAAACCAGGTATTCGTTGAGGTTACCTGTGCGACCATCGGCTTGGAAGCGAGCCAATAAGTGCGCTGAGCCTGATACCGTTTCGATAAGATCCTCAATTTCTGCATCTGAGAAACTATGGCAATAGCGGTAGGCGCCTGCCTCGTTTTTCCAGCCCAACAGGCAATCGCCCTCGTCGAATTGTTCTTTGGAGTATCCCAGCTCTGCTATTCCCGAAGTGGTGCTGGCTTTGGCTTTGGCGGCAAGCCCATCGTCGGTCAAAAAACGCCAAAGAGAAATACAGGCAAAGCCACCTGGTTTAGTTGCTTCTATCAATGCTTCCAGGAATGCCGCACGCCATTGGGGAAGCGGGATATGGTGCAGAAATCCGAATGATACGCTCAAATCTGCCTGTGCGTCGAATTGAAGTGCATCAGGCAAGGTACCCGATTGAAGCTCTTTCATGACATCGCAGTGGGTAAACGAGACCAAGATGCTCGGCGGGAGCCGAACGCTGTTTAGGGCAAGTTCATCGCAAGCGTCAAGTGCCTGCACCTCAATAGTGGCATCAGGCATTGAGCGAGCAAGGTGGCTCTCGAACCGTAGATTGCCGCAAGCAACATCAAGTACATGGAGGGGCAATTGGTCGGGATGGGGTTGGCTGGTCAATTTCGATTCTTCGAGGCAGCGAATCCAACCTGGCCATGCGTTATGGCGGGTATCGGAAAATGAGTTTGCCCAAGTGCGGTAAAAATGGTTGTTCAACTCACAGATATCTTGGGCGAATTTGGGATCCATGCTTACCTTTCTTGTTGGTTTTAAATTGGGCGATGGCGGTATTGTATGTAAGACTTGCTAAGGGCTAAGGGCTAAGGGCTAAGGGCCAAGGGCCAAGGGCATCTGATGGCTCAGAGACCGCAGAATATCGTCCCTGCGAACAACCAAGACCATCTTGCCTGTTCAGCTAATTTTCGCATTTCTTTCGCACAACTTTCCTACAGCGTTCTCATTAATGTTTCATCTGCTCAATATCGTTGACTCATAAGCATTTTGCGAAAAGGAGCAGCATATGAGCATGGTTTTAAGTCATAGAACGGCATTGGAATTGTACCGCTCTTCGATGATGCCCGTTTCTGGTTACGAAAAGGTGCCTTTCCTTTCGCTTTCGGTTCCCACGCATAATGACGTCGAACGCTATCGAGCTTTGCCAATCCGCACTTCCCATATACCGCTTCATTGCGTTGTGCCTAAGCCAAGGAACCGTAGAAACATTAAAGACGGTCATTGTCATGTGTTCGGCGGTGAAATGAACGCAATCCGTCTACATAAAAGCAGGGACGAGTCTTCCCTCTGTGTCGTTTCGCCTGAGGTGCTGTTTTTGGAAATGGCTGCACAGCTTTCAGGAATTGAATTGGTGAAGCTTGGCTATGAGCTGTGCGGGGTGTATTCGCTTCCTATGTCTCAGCCTAACTATGCGGGGACGCCACGAGGATATTCCAGAAGGAAGGCGCTAACTTCCGTTGCGCGGCTAACTGCCCATGTGGCGTCGCAGAGCAGCAATCGGAGCGTCAAAAAAGCACGATGGGCTCTTCGTTATGTGCTCGAAGGCTCCGCTTCGCCGAGGGAAACGGAGCTGAGTATGTTGATGGTTCTACCTAGGAAATTGGGTGGATATGGTCTTAAGAAGCCGGAAATTCGGCATGAATTTGCCACTTCGAGCGAAGTGCTGTTGTTTTTATCAGGGAAGAGCACTGCCTTTGATCTTCATTGGTCCGATGCTGGGCTGCTGCTGAGGTATGGAGACCAAACGCATAAAAGGAATGATGATAATCTAAAACGAAATCGCTATCTAGGCTCTTTGGATGCCGTTGGTTCAAGGGTTCTTCATGTAACCGATCGAGATATCAGACACGCCGAAAGCCTTGACGAGGTTGCTGATGCGGTGGCTCGATGTCATGGGCGTCATCTCCGCAATGATTTGCAGTATGACTTTGCTGCCAGGCAGGCTGAGTTGCGCGAGCGAGTATTAAGCAGCAATTAAAAAAAGAAGCCTCGGTTCAATGAACCGAGGCTTCTGTGAAGCAATCTTTATCCGATCGTTACGGAAGGATAAAGGAAAGAACACTGGATTCTGCGAATACCAGTACGCAAAGAACAGCCAGCATGCCGACGCTCCAAGGGATAACCTTCTTGAACAGACTCGACTCGTGCTCGCCGGTGGTAACGGCGGCGATGGCCAAGGACTGAGGTGAGATCATCTTGCCGATAACGCCACCCATGGTATTGGCGGCAAGGAACAAATCGGGGGAAACGTGAGCAAGCGAAGCGTTCGACTGGGCAGCTTCGTACTGCAAGCTGGAGAACAGGGCGTTTGCGGACGTATCCGAGCCAGTAACTGCAGTTCCTACCCAGCCAAGTACGGGAGAAAGCAGCGCGAAGAGCGAACCGGTGTGTGCCAAGAACTGACCGATGGAGATGGTCATGCCCGAGAAGTTCATGACGTAAGCCAGGCCCAGAACCATAACGATGGTCAGGGAAGAGAATCGCATGGCCCAGAAGGTCTGGCCGAGTTGTTTGCCAGACATGCCCAAGGTGATGCGATACTTGCCCTTCTCGTTGAAGATGCTGTACACGATGGTGGTGATCAAGCCGGCGATAAGGAGCATGGTACCCGGGTTGGAGAGCAGGTTCAGGTTGTACGTGGTGCCAGGATCCTTGCCTGCGGCATTCAGGACATTGCCTGCGAGGCCGGGGAAGGGGATCTTGATGTCAGTGCTTGCGAGCAGTGCAGGAATACCCAGCTTGCAGATAGCGAATACTACAACAACGATGATGTAGGGAACCAGTGCCATCCAGGCGCGTACGGGAGCGAGTTCGGCGCCTTTGCCCTCGGCAATGGGCTCCATGCCGAAGCGCTCGCGAGCGTCGTTGACGTTCTTGGGCTTAACAAAGTGCAGGAAGATAACGCTGATGCCAAGAGAGGCAAGGGAAGCTACAACGTCGGTCAGCTCGTAGGCGAAGTGGTTGGAGCACCACCACTGGGTAATTGCGAAGGAAGCGCCGATAACCAATGCGTGCATCCAGCAATCGCGCAAGCCCTTCTTGCCGTCCAGGATCAGGACGACCAGCAAAGGAACAAAGAGGGCGAAGAGCGGAGCCTGGTAACCAACGATAGCAGCAACGTGCTGCGCCGATTCCAGGGCAACCGAAGCATCGCCGCCAGCAACCATGTTGCCTGCGGTGGTGATGGGGGTACCAGCTGCGCCATAGGCAACAGGGGCGGTGTTTGCAATCAGGACGGCAAGCGCTGCCTTGGAAGGCTTAACGCCCAGAGCGAGGATCATGGTTGCGGTGATGGCGATAGGGGCGCCAAATCCGGCAAGCGCTTCAAGCAGGCCGCCAAAGCAGAAGGCAACGAGCACTGCCTGGATGCGGATGTCGCCGCCGCCAACGATGTCAAACAGGCTTTTCAGGTCCTCAGAGCGTCCGGAAACAACCGTGACCTCGTAGAACCATACCGCCATGATGATGATGAATACGATGGGGAATGCGCCATAGCAGGCACCCTGCAAGCCGGAAAGGACGGCGAGGTTAGCAGGCATGCCGAAGGCGAATATTGCAACTACCAGCGCAACTATCAGCGCAACGAGCGCGGAAACGTGCGCTTTTGCCTTTACGCCCACCAGCATAACGAAGAATGCCGCGAGCGGAATGCAGGCAACCAAGGCCGACAGGGCAAGACTGCCTGCGACTGGATCGACCACAGCTTGGAACATAGGTTTCTCTCTTTCGAATAGGGGACACTCTGCTCTTGCGTATGCAAAAAATAGAACGTCCCAATACTAGGGATTCGAATTTCTCTGGTGCCGTGAATCTGTCAAACGGGCAAATCTAGGGAATAAAGGGAGCTGTTTTTTGCAAAATGCGTCACAAACGAATAGTGAACGCCGTTCGCCGAGCAGGGAAAACCGCTATGATCGCACTAGGCAAAAGAACCATCGGGACGAAAGTTCGCATGGTTTGTCTACCAATCCGCAAAGGGCTATTGCGTTCCGCTTTGCTTTGGCGGGACATTGCTACCGTGCTGGGTGTCCCTGGGGTCGTGCTTGCGAGCGGAAATGAAGGAGTATCTTATGCCGTACCGCTGTCTCTATTCGCCTATCAAGATCGGTCCTATGGAAGTGCTGAATCGTTTTGTTGTTCCGCCAATGGGAAACAATTTTGCCAACTCCGATGGGAGTTGGTCCGATCAGTCGCGCGCCTACTATGAGGCGCGAGCAGCTGGGGGCTTCGGCTTGATAACCATCGAGGCTACGGTGGTGCATCGCGGTGCGAAGGGCGGTCCCTTGAAGCCTTGCCTTTATAGCGACGATTCCATTCCTAGTTTGCGCGCCGTTGTCGATGCCTGCCATAGGCATGGATCCAAAGTCTCGGTGCAGCTGCAGAATGCCGGCCCCGAGGGCAATGCGAAAAATGCAGGTGCTCCATTGCAAGCGGCCTCTCCCATTCCCGCGGCATGCGGGCGTGATGTGCCCGAAGAGGTGCCAACCGAGAAGGTGTACGAGCTGGTTCGGGGTTATGGGGATGCCGCCGAACGTGCCTTTCAGGCGGGCGCGGATGCGGTGGAGGTGCATATGGCTCATGGCTACCTGGTCAGCTCGTTCATTTCCCCGCGAACCAATAAGCGTATCGACGAGTTTGGTGGATCGTTTGAGAATCGCATGCGCTTTCCCCGCTTGATATTGGAAGAGATTCGCAGGCGTGTCGGAGACGGGATGGCGGTGCTGTGCCGCATCAACGCAGCCGACGAAGAGCCAGGTGGCATCGATGTGAACGATGCGTGCGTCATTGCACGTTACCTTGAGGAATGCGGCGCCGATGCGCTACATGTTTCCCGTGCGGTTCATTTGCGGGATGAATTCATGTGGGCTCCCACCTCGGTCCACGCTGGATTCAACGCTGATATGGTGGCGAAGATCAAAGGATGCATCAGTGTCCCCGTCATTTCCGTGGGTCGTTTCACCGATCCGTATTTGCCTGAGCTCCTAGTCGAGCAGGGGAAGTGTGATCTTGTAGCATTCGGACGTCAGAGCTTGGCCGACCCCGATATGCCCCGTAAATATGCCGAGGGCCGCGAAGAGGATGTGATGCTATGCATCGCCTGCCTTCAGGGGTGCGTTGCCAATATGTATGCGGGCAAGCCCATACGCTGTTTGGCGAATCCTCGTTTGGGACATGAGAGCGAAATCGTACCCGCGGCGGTTGCAGTTAAGCGTATTGTCGTGGTTGGCGGTGGCGTTGCGGGTCTGGCGACAGCTGCTATCAGCGCCGAGCGCGGGCATGAGGTGATTTTGTTTGAGGGGGCTAACACGTTGGGCGGGAACATGCGTTTGGCATCATTTCCGCCGGGCAAAGGCCCTATTGTGGACATGGTTCGCTCGTGGGTGGTGCGCGCGCAAAAGGCGGGCGTCGAGATACGTCTTGGTGCAAAGATGCTGCCTGATGATATCGCCGCGTTGCACCCCGATGAAGTCGTGGTGGCTACGGGTGCCCGAACCTTAGTGCTTCCCATTGAAGGCATCGGATCTTCTGCGGTCTTGCGTGGAGGAGATGTCTTGGCAGGAAAGGCATATCCGGGGAAGAACGTGTTGGTTGCCGGTGGAGGGATGGTCGGCTGCGAGATTGCCGATTTGCTGGCCGAGTTGGGGCATAGCGTTACTGTTGCCGAATACCGTGAGAATTTGGCGGCCGATATGGTGGCGGAACACCGTACCGTTTTGATGCACAGCTTTGCCGAGCATGGCGTACGTCAGGTTCCAAACGCTAAGATCTGTCGTTTCTATGCTGATGGCGTGGAATATGAAGACGTGCCAACCGGACAATTGTGTGAATTGCGCGGGTTTGATTCGGTGGTGCTTGCCATGGGGTACGTTGCCGATGATCAGCTTTCGGAAGCGTTGGTGCAGCGCGGCATTTCGGTTCATGTGGTCGGCGATGCCGCGAAAGCCCGTCGTGCCATCGATGCCTTGCGGGAAGCGTACGAGCTGGCGGTATCGCTTTAGGGAGGGCGTTAAAGGAAGCGCCGCATTGGCCGTATACAAAAGTGTGAGTTGCGAGCGTGAACGTTTCGGTTATTCTGCAAACGAAAAGAAAATACCTGCGCATGGAAAGAGGTTGCGATGAATGTAGTGTGCTTGGATCTTGAAGGTGTTTTGGTTCCTGAGATATGGATTGCCTTTGCTGAGGCAACCAATATTCCCGAATTGAAGAAAACCACGCGCGACGAACCTGATTACGACAAGCTCATGAACTATCGACTCGGTATCCTCAAGGAGCACGGGTTGGGATTGAAAGAGATCCAGGATGTTATTGCCACCATCGACCCTATGCCTGGTGCAAAGGAGTTCTTGGATGAGCTGCGCGAGCTTACCCAAGTGATTATCATTTCGGATACGTTCACCCAGTTTGCCCAACCCCTTATGAGGAAGCTCGGCTGGCCCACGTTGTTCTGCAATGAGCTTGAGGTGGCCGAAGATGGCACGGTTACGGGCTTCAGGATGCGCTGCGAGCAGTCGAAGCTTACCACCGTTCAGGCGTTGCATCAGGCAGGACTGGAAACCATTGCCGCAGGTGACAGCTTTAACGATTTGGGAATGATCAAGGCTAGCAAGGCGGGCTTCCTGTTCAAGAGCACCGATTCCATCAAAGCGGACAATCCCACCATTCCCGCATTTGAGGAATATGCCGAGTTGATGGCGGGCATCAAGGCTGCCCTTTAACCCCCCCCTCTTAATCATTGAGGTCGAAACCCTCGAGTGGACATCGGGACGTTCACCCATGGCACCGAGACCTTTAACCATCAGGGTCGAAACCTGCAGGTGGTCCAGCTGCATGCTTTGGTTGTGCCAAGAATGGTTAAACGCCGGATTTATGTTTGTCGCATGCATCCGGCGTTTTCTTTGCACGAAAACTAGTTAAGTATCTAAACTATTAAGCCGTTAAATGGTTAAGGAGCTTCATATATGAACGAAACCGCCTGCGACCGTTCTCCTGAATCGCTGGAGAATGAGATTATCGCGCTGACCCGTCGGCTTAAGCGTTTACGCCCCGCCTTGTCCCCGAGCATGGATGGACTTACTCCGATGGAGGTTCACGCCCTTGTGCTTCTGTTTTGCGCTGACGAACAGCAGCTCGGTGTCAAGCCTTCCGACATTGCGCGTCGTCTACGCGTCTCCGCCAGTGCGGTATCCCAGCTCCTGAAAAGCCTTGAGCGGAAGGGTTTCATCGTGCGAGCGCGTGCTGAGGGCGATCTGCGTTCTGTTCGCATAGGCCTTACGGAAAAGGGCCAATCGCTCTCTGCGCAGCTTCGCCGCGAACGCAGCAAGCAGTTCATGGATATGGTTGAAATCGTCGGCATCGACAACATGAATCAATTGGTAATGATTCTAGAAAAGATCTGCGATTACGCTGAGGCATCAGATTCGTTCGTTCCCGTTTCCCATGAGTGCGGTATTCCCGAAAGGGGGATTCCATGCGCATAATTGGGTATCTGAAGCAATCGAAAGTGGCTGTAGCCCTGATCGTGGTTCTTCTTATCGTGCAAGCTTTTGCCGATCTGTCGCTTCCTCGCTACACGTCGGACTTGGTTGACGTTGGCATTCAGCAAGGCGGCATCGAAGATTGTTCGCCTAGCGTTATGAGCTCCGATACGTTCAACTATGCCTGCATGTTGGCATCCGATGCCGACGAGCAGCTGTTGCGCAGTTCCTACGAGCGGGATTCAGATGGGAACTATGCCCTAACCAAGCAAGGTTCCGAACAGCGTGAGGATCTTAACTCTGCGATTGCCCTTCCCCTTGTGGTGGTTCATTTTTCCGATCAGATGGCGGCTTCTCTGAGGGGTCAACAGAAAGAAGGGTCGCCGGCATTCGATGGCGTCCCAGAGGATTTCGATTTGCCTCAGCTGTATGCTGCATATCAGGCAGGAATCATCAGCAAGACCCAGGTTGGCGAGGCGATGTCTCAGGCCCAAAAAGCATTCGGGTCCATTGACGGGTCCCTTATCCAGCAGCAGGCGATAATGGCAGCCAAAGCCGAGTATGAGCAGCTTGGTATCGACATGGGCGCCATGCAGATGAACTATCTTGTCTGGTTGGGCGCTCGGATGCTGGGAGTTGCAGCATTGATGATGGTTGCCTCGATTGCGGTTGGCTTCATCGCGTCGCGAACGGCGGCAAAGACCGCTCGAGACTTGCGTGAGCGCCTTTTCGAGAACGTTATTTCCTTCTCGGATGCCGAGGTCCAATCTTTTTCTGCGGCTTCTCTCATTACGCGCGGCACTAACGATATCCAGCAAATCCAGATGGTAATGGTGATGCTCCTGCGCATGGTTCTGTATTCGCCGATTCTTGCTATTGGCGGTATCGTCATGGTTTCGCAGACGAACGTTTCGATGAGCTGGATCATTGTGCTTGCGGTAGTGGTAATTGCTGTCATCATCGGCATACTCATGGCGGTTGCCATGCCGAAGTTCAAGATGATGCAGAAACTGATCGACCGCGTGAACCTGGTATCGCGTGAAATGCTTACCGGTCTATCCGTCATCCGCGCATTCGATAGGCAGCAGTATGAGGAAGAGCGCTTCGACAAGGCAAGCACGGCGCTGTACCGCACGCAGTTGTTCACGAACCGGACCATGGCATTCATGATGCCTACAATGATGTTGGTTATGAATGCCGTTTCGGTTCTTATCGTGTGGGTGGGCGGATCCTACATCGATGCGGGCACGATTCAGACCGGTGACATGATCGCCTTCATCACGTACTCCATGGTTATTGTCATGTCATTCTTGATGATCGGCATGATTGCGATCATGCTGCCGCGTGCCGATGTTGCGGCACGTCGCGTTAACGAGGTTCTGGAAACGGAAAGCTCTATCGCGGACCCCCTTCAGTCGAAAGCATGCGGGCTCGATCCAACCGCGGAGGGCCTTGCCGTTCAATTCGACCATGTCACCTTTGCCTACAGCAAGAACAGCAGCCCTGTTCTTGAAGACATTGATTTCACGGCTGAACCAGGTCAGACTACCGCCATCATCGGCCCTACGGGATCGGGCAAATCGAGCATCTTAAAGCTCATCGAGCGCTTCTACGATGTGACGGATGGGGCGGTTCGCGTGGGCGGTGTCGATGTTCGCGATATGAATCAAGGGGAATTGCGAAAAGAGCTCGGCTACGTGCCCCAGAAGGCGTTCCTGTTCTCGGGCACCATAGCATCGACCATCGCCTATTCCGACGAGGCAATGGGCGAGGAACGCATTCGATCGGCAGCTGAAATCGCGCAAGCTATCGAGTTCATAGATGCCAAGGCGGAAGGTATGCAAACTGCAATCAGCCAAGGGGGAACCAATGTTTCAGGAGGCCAACGCCAGCGTCTTTCGATTGCGCGCGCGTTGGAAACCGATGCCCGCGTGCTGCTGTTCGATGACAGCTTTTCTGCGCTCGATTACGCAACCGACTCTAAGTTGCGCCGCGCTTTGGCGAAGAATGCCGCGGGCAAAACGGTGATCGTGGTGGCGCAGCGCATCTCTACGGTGCTCAACGCCGACAAGATCGTGGTGCTTGAGGAAGGGAGGATGGTTGGTTGCGGTACCCACTCGCACTTGATGAAGGCCTGCCCAACGTATCGCGAGATTGCCGAATCCCAGTTGTCTGAGGAAGAACTGAAAGGAGGTGATGAGTGATGAGCATCGACGAGGAAAGAAAGAATCAGGAAAACGAGCCCATTGCTGCCCGTGCCAGTACCCAGCCCCGTCGTCGTGGGCCGATGGGGCGTGGGGGCATGATGCCTGGCGAAAAGGCAGGAGATTTCAAGGGCTCCATACTGAAGCTGCTGGCTTTCATGGGCAAATTCAAGTTTGCATTGGGAGCGGTGTTTGCCTTCGCCATCGCCTCCACCGTGTTTAACATTGTCGGTCCGAAGGTTCTCTCGACTGCCACTACTGAGCTTTTCGAGGGTGTCACGGCGAAAATCGCCGGCACGGGCGGTATTCGTTTCGATGTGGTAGGCACTATCCTGCTAACAACCCTTGCGCTCTATGCTTTTTCTGCCCTGTGCTCATTTGTCCAAGGTTGGCTGATGACTCATGTCACGCAAAAAACCTGCTACCTTCTCCGACAGCGCATCGCCCAGAAGATCGATGCGCTGCCTATGGGGTATTTTGAGCGTACCAGCACTGGTGACGTGCTTTCACGCATCACCAATGACATCGATACGTTGGGGCAAAGCCTCAACCAGGGCGTGACGCAGCTGATCACCTCTACCGCTACGGTAATTGGCGTGTTGGTCATGATGCTTTCCATCAACGTGCCAATGACGCTTATCGCCCTGCTGGTGATTCCTCTTTCAGCCATCTTGGTGAAGGTGGTGGTCGGCCGAAGCCAGAAATACTTCCGTATGCAGCAAAATCGTCTTGGCGCTATCAACGGGCAGGTTGAAGAGGCATTTTCCGGGCAGGCTGTGGTGCGCGCCTTCAACAAAGAGGGTGATGTGCTGGCGCAGTTCAAGAAAACGAACGCAGAATTGTACGAATCGGCGTGGAAGTCGCAGTTCCTTTCGGGTCTGATGATGCCTGTGATGAATTTTGTGAGCAATCTAGGCTACGTTGCCGTTGCTATTGCCGGTGCGCTCTTCGCTATTGGTGGGCGCATCACGGTAGGCGATATTCAGGCTTTTATCCAGTACGTGAAGAATTTCACGCAGCCTATTACCCAGCTCGCTCAGGTGTCCAACGTGCTGCAGCAAATGGCAGCTTCGGCTGAGCGTGTATTTGCATTTCTTGAAGCTGAAGAGGAGCCGAAGACCGTAGTGACGGCAAAGGCTTCGGATGTTTCGGGCGGTGTGGAGTTCGACCATGTCCATTTTGGCTATGAATCCGGCAAGCCTATCATCAAGGATTTTTCAGCTGCAGTTCAACGCGGGCAAACCGTTGCATTGGTTGGGCCGACTGGCGCCGGCAAAACAACCATCGTCAAACTGCTGATGCGTTTCTATGACGTTGACAGTGGTTCAATCCGCGTAGGCGGTCACGATGTGCGCGAGTTTGATCGCAACGATTTACGCTCGCTATTCGGCATGGTTTTGCAAGATACCTGGCTGTTCAAGGGGACGATTCGGGAAAACATACGGTACGGTCGCCTCGATGCAACTGATGAAGAGGTTGAAGCGGCGGCGAAGGCGGCGTTCGCCGATCATTTCATCCATACGTTGCCAGGTGGCTACGATATGGAGATCAATGAAGATGCGAGCAATATCAGCCAGGGGCAATGCCAGCTTTTGACCATCGCCCGCGCCATTTTGGCTGACAGGCGCATGCTGATTTTGGATGAGGCAACCAGTTCGGTTGATACGCGCACCGAAGAGCGCATCCAGATGGCTATGGATAATCTGATGGAGGGGCGCACCTCGTTTGTTATCGCCCATCGTCTTTCCACCATCCGAAACGCCGACCTGATCCTGGTTCTTCAAGAGGGCGATATCGTGGAGCAGGGGACTCACGATGAACTGCTGGCTAAGGGTGGCGCCTATGCTGAGTTGTATAATTCGCAGTTTGCCGAATAGAGGAGAGCGCCAACGCGCTTTCCTCTATACTCTTCAGTGGAATAGCGTAAGTGAAAGAGAGATGCTTGTGTCGAAGCAGGAAAAAAGCCCCCGTCAGCTTAGCCAGGAACAGATTATGGAAGGTTTGCCCCCTGTCAATATCGGAGCGCTTTTCATGCCTCCCATCTGGGGTGCCGCAAACGGCATTTGGCTGGCAATCCTGTATTATCCTGCATGGCTTTTGGCCGATAACCTTTTTTACAGCGTCTACCACGACCCTCAGCCTCTTACGGTGGGTCTGAGCATCGTGGCGGCATTGGTTCTTGCGTTTGCGACGGTCGTGTTCGCTCGTGCTGGTCAGGGTTATGCGTGCCAGCGCGCCCTTTCCATGGGCAAAACCAAGGAGCAGTATCTGAAAAGCCAGAAGAAGTGGGCTATTGCCATGATTTTGCTTGCGGTGGTCATGATTGCTGCAGCAACGTATTACAACTTGGTTATTCGTCCGACGGTTGGTGCGTAAATGAAGCGCATTGCAGTTTTCTTCGTGGGCAATCGCTTGATGCTCGATGACGGCGTTGGCCCTGCTGCTTATGATCTGATTCGCGAAGAATATGTTCTTCCCCGCAATGTAGATATGTTCGATGTGGGTTGCATGAGCTTGGACATGATTTCCAAGGTCGATGAATACGATTTTATGATCACGGTTGATGCCGTTGACGGATCAGGCTCAGAGCCTGGTACGGTGTTTCGCTATCGTCCACATGACATTGCGCGAACCTGCGGCGCTCGCACTTCCCTGCACGACACGAAGCTTGCCGACCTGTTCGATGCGGCAGCGTTGCTTGGATACATCAGCGAGGGCATGTGCTACGGCATGCAGGTTCTGAATCTTGAGCCCGTAGAGTTTATGGAGGGCCTCACGCAACCCGTTGCCGACAGACTGCCTTTTTTGGCTGAGTCGGTTATAGCCGAGTTGGTGCGTCAGGGTTGCAGCATCGAGCGCAAAGACGGTGTTCCGTTGCCGGAATTGCTGTCATAGGTAAATTCGGCAACCGCCTCTAGGGGGGGGCGCTGCCAACGCTTTTCTATTCTCTTGTTTCCAAGGATGGCTATGGGGAAGTGTGCTTACCCCTGGGCGAATGCGCAAGGCAGCGTTTTGCCTATAGGCTGAGATCGCCCACAAACGAACCTTCGCTGAAGAACGTTCAATTTCGTCGCAGTGTCTGCTGCGATGTTATTTGTATCCGATTTGGAATTGGGTTTCGTCTTCGTTTTCGCGAGGCAGCCAGGCGGGCAAAACGCGATGGTTGCAAGCGTAGTTGATGAAATCGCGCTGAGCATCAGTGAGCTTATCGTCGGCGCGGTGGATCAGGTAAATCTTATGGAAATCTCGCGGTAGGTTATCGATGGGAATGCAAACCACATCGTTGAATGCCTTCATCAAGAACGAGTAGTCCACAAGCGCCATTGCCTCATCGCTGGCGGAAACAATGGAACATGCGGTGATTTCCTCGCGGAAACGCTCTTCTACTTGAATGTCGAAATGCTTGGTGTGCTCCATGACCAGATCATGGGGAGGGCAATCGACAGCGTAGGAAAGTACCTTCGAGCCTTCAAGTTCTTCGAGTTTGATCGATTTGCGCTTCGCCAGGGGATTGCTTTCGTTCACTGCAAGAACAAGCTCTTGCGACCAGAAGGGAATGTAGTCCAGGCCCTCGGGAGCGTCTTCGAGTTTTGTGGCGAATGTGACGTCGAGCGTACCGGCGGCCAGGTCGCGCAAAAGCCCAGCGCTGAAACCCTGTAGAACCTTTACCGACGTGTTTTCGTTGAGGTGGGCGCGGAAAGCGCGCATCATGCGGGACCAGTCTTCGTTCTGGATGGAGAACGGTACGCCGATACGAAGCGTTTCAACCTTGCTGTTGACCATGACCCGAACGCGTTGGCGCCCTGTCTCGATGTTCTTCAACGCAAGGGAGGCATAGCGGTAGAATTCCTTGCCGTAAGGCGTAAGCAGGAATGTGCTCCCGTTTTTGGTGAACAGGGGAGCTCCCAGATCCTGCTCGAGATTCGAGATTGCAAGAGAAAGCGTTGAGCGTGCGATAGAGAGCGACTTTGCCGTGTTTGCGAAGTGCTTCGAATCTGCCAAGCTGATGAAGTATTTCAGGTGAGAGAGGTTCATCGTTATTCCTTGCTCCCGATAGCGACCCTTGCCAGGGCGCTGCTTTCTCATGATTATTTGAGAATAGCAAACGCTTGTTGATTTTGTTTGAACTGCATGGGAATTTACGGATGATGACGCTGTTTTCGGCATCGACTGCTATCTATTCAGGTTGCTTGGTGGTTTCTTGGGGATGCTCCGGGTCTCCTATGAGCTCTTTGGGGCAGCTAGGACAGAGATCGTTGATGAAGCAATCGGCACATTTGGGGCGACGGGCTATGCAGGTTTCGCGGCCAAACAGCACCCATTGATGATTGATCGGGCCCCAGTATTCACGTGGATACAGAGAAAGGAGAGCCTCCTCCGTTTTTGCGGGGGTATCGGCAGAGGGCCCGGCGAACTTCAGTTTATGGGCGATGCGAAATACATGGGTATCTACGGCGATGCCTTCGACGATGCCGAATGCCTCATTGAGCACCACATTTGCAGTCTTGCGCCCTACACCGGGAAGCTTTTGCATTTGGTCTATGTCGCGGGGAACCTCACCGCCGAAATCGGACATGATCATCTGTGCGCAGGCGATGCAGTTTTTTGCCTTGGTACGGTAAAACCCAATTGGTCGGATGATCCGTGCGATGTCTTCAGGGTCGGCTTGCGCCATGGCTTGTGGCGTTCCGTATTTCGAAAACAGCTCGGGTGTTACCTTGTTCACACCCGCATCGGTTGTTTGGGCGGAGAGAAGAACGGCAATGGTGAGCGTGAACGGCGTGGTGTAGTGAAGCGCGCAGGCTGCCTCTTCGTAATGGCCGTTCATGCGTTCGGCAACGGCTAGGGCGCGGGCGAGCTTGTCGGCTTTCTTTTCGCGTGCCATGGCATTTCCCTTCAGTGATGTGCGGTTGGTTGCGCATGCCTTATGGTAACGCCGATTCTTGGTGCGAATTAGCGCATGCGGATATTAGAATAAACGAGAGAAAACGCCCGAAGCATTTGCTTTCGGGCTTGTTGAGGTTGTGATGCCTTGCGGCAAGGCCGAGCGCCGATTGGCCCCAGGGGCCCCTTGGCGCTATATGCCAACGGTGCTGTTGGAGAATGCCTTATCGTCTGCCTCTTTTGCCGATACGGAGGAAGCCCAGACTTCTGCCCTTGGCTTGTTGGCGTGGGGCACTTACCGAAAGGAACGGACATGTTGATAGATATGCTATCTGCGTCGCTTGCTAAATCGGGCGCTCTCGAGGACGCTTGGGCGAAGCTCGATTCGGGGCAGGACGCTACGGTGGGTGTGGCTTCTTCTGCTCGTCCGTTTTTGGTTGCGGCGCGTTTTGTGGCTGACCCTCGGGCAACACTTGTGGTAACGGCAGGGGAAGAAGCCGCCGACACCTTTGCGCGCACGGTGGGCGCCTTCATTGGCGAGGAACGTGTTTTGCGTTTTCCCGATTACGAGGGCAACCCGTTTTCAGTCGATGCTCCGCTTCAGCCGCGTCTTCATGGCCGTAGACTTGAAGCGCTTTGGTCGCTACAGCAGGGAAAACCTGCTGTGGTGGTTGCTTCGGCTCGTGCCTTGCTGCGTCGCATTGCTCCTGCCAAAGAAGAAGTGGCACGTCCTCTTGCCTTGGTGGCAGGGTCCGACCTTTCGGAGGACCCCCAGCGCGGCATTGCCTGCTTCGAAGATCTAGAGCATTGTCTGGTAGCTATGGGCTACGAAAACAGCGGAAAGCTCGATGGCCCTGGCACGTTTTGCGTGCAGGGCGGCGCCATCGATGTGTTTCCAGGGAACCTTGCGTACCCCGTACGTCTTGATTTCTTCGGCGATGAACTGGATGAGATTCGTCGTTTCCTCCCTTCAACGGGACAGACCATTTCTTCATTGGAACAGGTTGATATCTTTCCAGTGCGTGAGTTCGTTCAGACGGATGCGGCATTGCGTCGCGCCAAGCGTGCCATTTCCAAAAGTGCGGAAACAAACGCTGCGCAGCGTGATTTGCTGGAGCGCCTCGAGGACGACTCTCGCGATCTGCCCGATTTGATGGCGGCGTATCTGCTGGAAAAAACGGCAGCGGTGGGCGATTACCTTTCCGCGGATGCCCTCACGGTGCTTATTGAGCCGCGTTCGCTGGTCGATGACGCTATGCATGCCTACGACGAGCTTTCAAAGCGCTGTGTAGGCACTTCGATTCCAGTTTCAGATCTGTATATGGGCCCCAACGAACTTGATTTCGGTGCGAACCCGCGTGCTACCTATGTTTCTATCATGCGCGTAGGCGTGCAGCTCGATAGCGAGTTGGTGGTAAAGCGCGTAGATGTGGCGGGCGATCCGGAGAAGCTTTTTGGCCGATTGCGCTCTTTGGCGGAAATGGGTTTCACGGTGGTTTTTTCCGTGCCCCATTTCCGTGCCCGACAAGAAATGAAGCTTTCCTTGGTTGATCTGGGAATTCCCATCAACGAGGTCCTTGACGTGGTGGGGGATGCGTCGCCTAAGCTCAAGCGAGGTCAGGTTAACATCGTCGATGTGGATATCCCTCTTGGCATGATCTTCCCTGCGGCAAAGATGGCGCTTGTTTCCCTTTCGGATACACAGGGCGCCATGGCTACGCGCAAGCGGAGCCGTATTGATGTGACGGAGATCACCTTTCCTTTCAAGCCGGGAGATTACGTAGTTCATGCGGCTCACGGCGTGGCGTTCTTCCGTGATATCGTGCGTCAAGATGTGGGTGGGTCTGAGCGAGACTATCTGCTTCTGGAATATGCCGAGGGCGATAAGCTGTATGTTCCCGTAGAGCAGCTGGATCGCGTGACCCGCTATGTGGGCCCAGAAGGATCGTCGCCTCGTTTGACGCGCTTGAACACGTCTGACTGGAGCCGTGCCATGGCAAAGGCGCGCAAGGCAACCAAGCAGCTGGCGTTTGATTTGGTTGATGTGTACACGCGCCGCGCTTCGACCCAAGGGTATCGCTATAGGGAAGACACTCCTTGGCAGCATGAGATGGAGGAAAGCTTCCCTTACCAAGAAACGCCCGATCAGTTGGCTGCTATTGCCGATATCAAGGCCGATATGCAATCACCTCGCCCCATGGATCGTTTGGTCTGCGGCGATGTCGGATTCGGCAAAACCGAGGTTGCGTTGCGCGCAGCCTTCAAGGCAACGCAAGACAGCAAGCAGGTTATGGTGCTGTGCCCAACTACTATCTTGGCCCAGCAACACTACTCTACGTTCAAAGATCGTTTCGAACCTTTTGGCGTAAAGGTGGAAGTGCTTTCGCGTTTTCGTACCCCGGCTCAGCAAAAGCAAGCTCTGGCTGATTTTTCGGAGGGAACGGTTTCGGTGTTGGTTGGGACGCATCGTCTTCTTTCGCGCGATGTCAATCCGCACGATTTGGGCCTTGTCATCATCGACGAGGAGCAGCGCTTTGGCGTTGCCCACAAAGAGCAGCTGAAGAACATGCGTGAATCCATCGATGTTCTCACGCTTTCTGCAACCCCTATCCCGCGCACCATGCAAATGGGTCTTTCGGGCGTGCGCGATATGAGCTTGATTCTGACGCCGCCCGATGACAGGCGCCCCGTGGAAGTGCATGTTGGCGAGTGGGATCCTGATGTTGTGAGCGATGCCATACGTCGTGAGATGGCCCGTGGCGGGCAAATCTACTATGTAAGCAATCGTGTTCGCTCCATCGACGAAGCGGTGAAGCGCGTGCAAGCCGCCGCAGGTGAGGCGCGTGTTGGTGTTGCCCATGGCAAGATGACCAAAGAGCAGCTGGAAGATGTTATGGAAAACTTCGCTGCCGGTGAGCTTGATGTGTTGGTGGCTACTACCATCATCGAATCGGGCATCGACAACCCTCACACCAATACGCTTATCATTGAGGATTCTCAGCGCCTGGGACTAGCGCAGATGTACCAGTTGAAGGGTCGCGTTGGGCGTTCTTCCACCCAGGCGTATGCGTATTTCCTGTTCCCTGACAATATCCCGCTTACTGAAGAGGCGGTGGCTCGTCTTACCGCGCTCGGCGAGCACACAGATTTGGGAAGCGGCATGCGTGTGGCTATGCGTGATCTGGAAATCCGCGGTGCTGGTAGTTTGTTGGGTGCTGAGCAGAGCGGTAACATGTCGGCAGTCGGCTTCGATCTGTTTGCGCAAATGCTGTCCACGGCGGTGAATAATGCGCGCGAGGGCAATTCGTCGGCTAAGGATTTTTTGCCGCCTGCCCTGTCGGATATTGTGGTGAACGTGCCCGACCATACGTATTTCCCTGAGGAATATCTCCCCGATGCTGATGAGCGTGTGCTGTACTACCGAAAGATTGCCAGTGCCGATACCATCGATGCGGTAAACGACATATACGAGGAACTGTTGGCAAAGCATCCCGAGATGCCTCAGGCTTCAATCAATCAATTTGAGAAGGCGCGCCTTAAGGCGTTCGCTAATGAGCACGGCATCAAGCTTATTTCCGTTTCGGCGGGCAAGCTCACCGTGGAGCCGTTTATGCTGACAAAATCACAGGCTTCCAGTTTGCGCCGTAAGGCGGGTCGCTATTTGGCTGACAAAAAGAAGATGGCAGTTCCCCTGCGTGTCGTGGTTCCCGGCTATGGCAAAGAAGAGGAAGCAAGCGATGCGGGCATGCTCACCAACGTGCTTGCGTATCTGCAGCAATTGGTGGATGAGGGGAAGGAAAGCGGGGAGCGCCCGGCATCGGGGCGCGGCGAGGTTCTGCGTAGTGGCTCTTCTTCGGCGGGCGCGAGCGCTCCTGCGCGCTCTTCCCGCAAGGGCTCTTCAGCGACGGGCTCCGGTTCGCGTCGATCGACTTCCCGCAGCACGCGAGCCCAGAGTTTGGGCGTCACCAACTATGTAGGTCGTCGAGGGTCGAGACGGTAGAGGTCAACAAAAACCAGGGCGAGGTCTGCGGGTACCTCGCCCTGGTTTCGCTTTCAAGTGGCGCAATGCGGCTATTTTTTGTAAGGGCTATGCCAATCCGGTGGGCTTCATCTGCATGTTGTAAAGCTCGATGTAGGTACCGGCTTCCAGCGTAATGGTGTCGGGTTTGTCTCCCTTTATGAAGTAATTCCGGTACAGGTAGCTTGAATTCTCGTCGAAATCCAGATCTGCCATTACGGTGCAAGAGCTGTAATCGTCTGCGCCGTCTCCCACTACGAGTTGGTAAGTGCCCTCGGGGATATCGACGCCAACGCGGTATACACCGCTGCCATAGGGCGGCATGAATGATTCGGTCATCTGATCGAGGGGAAGCATGCTGCCATCGTTATCGAGGATGAACACCTCGCCTTCGCGTAAGTCCATCAGATTGTGGCCATAGTAGCTATTGATGTGCACGGTGTCGTAGGTGGTAGCTCCTGCGGAAGTTGGCTGAAGGATGTAGAAGGTGGAGAGATTGGCTTTATCTCCGGTAAACCAATAATCTCCAGCGGGTATATCGGTTCCCACACGATATACCCCTGCGGCATAGGCGCCGTTTGCATCGGGGGCTTTGCCGGCATTGTCGAAGAAGCTCGATTGAATGGCATCAAGCTCTGCGCTGTCGAGGGCGGTACTGCCTACAAGCCCGAAATCTGTTCGGGTTTCCCTGTTCAGAAATTCCTGTTCGCTTATGGGCGCGCTGTAGTTCTGGTGTCCCTCATCGAAATCGCCGTGTGCGTGCCAGGTGTCGTCTGCATTATCAAGCGTCGCTGACACCACTGTGGTGCATGCAGCGCAGCCACCCATCCCAACCAGCAAGGCGGCAATAATTGCAACTGCAACGATAATGCCCGTCTTCTTTTTTGCGGGATGAACAGGTGCCGGCGGGGCAGCGGGGGCGGGAGGCGTGGAAGCTCCTTGGGGTACCTGCTGGTAGTTGCCGTTTGCCTGCTCGGGTCCGTTGTTGACAGGGGTGAACGGCACCTGTTGCTGAGGTGCTGTGCCGCCTTGTGCTGGCGTAGCGGGCTGAGCGCCCATGGGCGGCTCAGGCGTTGCATGCTGTGCCGGCTGCTGGGGAATATTGCTGGAACGGGGCGTTTGGGGAGGGTTGCCCCAATAGTTTGGATCGGGCGTGCTGGGCATGGCCAACCTTTCTGGTGGTGCTGTTTACACATGCTGAATGGTATGCCGCCCTAGGCGGAAGAGCGTAAACAGTTACGGAGGTGTTGCCTTATCGGCAATATGCCATTGCGGTGATTGGGAGGAAATCGCATGCTCCGACCGGGCAAGTGCCTACACAGCAACCGCATGCGGTGCAGAGTGAAACGTCGACATCGGGCAGGCCCGTTTCTTCATTGAAGGACCGGGCGCCCGAAGGGCATGCCTCGATGCAGGTACGGCATCCGTTGCATTTCTGCTCATCAGTTACGGAGGCGTAGCATTCTATGCTTGCAGCTCGTTCAGGCATAGCTTGTGCCGCCTTTACCATCAGCGCCAAGCGCGGCGAAGGGCGTTTGGAGGGGGCAAGCGGTGTGCCGATGAGCGCTTCGCCGTTGATGCGACCTTGCGCGCGCAGACGCTCTTGCTGCTCGTGGAAATCGGCTACGGTGCCATCGATGCGTTTTCGATGCGATCCGTCGGCTACATCGAAGCTTTCCTTCGCGATTTTTGTCAGCATGCCCCGCCGGTCGGTGGCATCGACGTTTGCCCAGGCAGCAAGAAGATACTCGCGCTCGGGAAGTTCGTTTACGCGTTCGATTGCCCTGCCGGTCCAGTCTTGCGCCTGGTCGAGCGCATGGGCGTAGAGCGCCGGTCCCATAGGGCCCGCTACAGAGCAGTTTTCGCAATACGATTCGTCGAGGTATAGCTGGACGGGAACATCGTTTGCCAAAAGCGCAGTCCAAAATTCGGGCGGGACGGCGGCTAGGCAGGGAAGGGCGATAACGTTACTGCGTGGGGCGACCCCTTCGAACAGGTGGTCGTTGCAAGTGAAGCACACCGCACCTTCTTCTTTTGCCTCGCGCTCTGCGCGTGTGAAGAGGTCTTCGAGGGTGATGCGGGTGAAGGCAAAGGCATCGCAGATGCCTGCGCACATACCGCAGCGGGTGCAAAGTTCCATGTTGATGTGGGGTGTGCCGCTTTCAAGGGAAAGGGCACCTGTGGGGCATACCGCCTGACACCGCGCGCAGCCTGAGCCATGTGGAGCGGTGCACCACGACTTTAAAGCTGCAATCTCTTCACGAGGGAAAGGGTCAAGATTCGCTTTCTGCTCGGTTTCGTTTTCAGGGGAGCTTTCCGTATCGTTATCCTCTTTGGACTCCAGCGCGAGGCTCTCTTCTTGGGCGGAGGCTATGGCGTCAAGCAGCTCTTCTTCCGAGATCTCTGAAAGGTCGATGCCTGAAAGCGAGGGGTGCTCGCTTTCAGGCATCGTAAATCCAGCGATGGTCGTTTCATTGCTGCCATCGCTGGAAGGAAAGGTATGTTTTGGGGCCTTAGGCACCAAATACCTCGTTGATGGTGTAGTCGAGGCGGGCAACCACATCGGCGCGATCCATCAGCTCAATAGATTCGAACAGCGGAGGGGAAACCTGGGAGCCGGTAACGGCAACGCGGATGGGCTGGAATACCAGCTTCGCCTTCAGGTCGAGCTTTTCGGTGAGTTCACGGCAAGCGTCTTGCAGTGGGTCGCATGCCCATTCAATGGACTCGTCGGCCAGGATGGCGCGTACCTCTGCGAGAACCTCGTCGGCGCGGCAGCCTTCTTTCAGCAGATTCTTCTTAACCGACTTTTCGTCGAGCGTAACCTTGGGGCCGTCGAAGATGAATGCCAGCTTTTCGGGGGCTTCGGTGAAGCGTTTCATGCGCTCGGCAACAAGGGGATAGAGCTTTTCGAACCAATCGTGCTTGGCGGCAACCTCTTCTTCGGTGGTGAGGCCGGCAGCTATAAGGAAGGGTGCGGTGGCGTCAACCCATGCAGCAGCGCCCATGTTCTTGATGTACTCGCCGTTCATCCAGTCGAGCTTGGCCTCGTCGAGGATGGCATCCTTGCGCGTGATACGGTCGAGGCTGAACTCGCGGCACAGCACGTCGCGCGGGATGATGGTGGTTTCTCCGTCGAGCGACCAGCCAAGAAGCGCGAGGAAATTCACCAGGGTGTCAGGCAGGTAGCCCATTTCCTTGTACTGTTCTACCGAAGTGGCGTTGCGGCGTTTGGAGAGCTTGCGGCCATCGGGGCCCAGGATCATGGAAAGATGGGCGAATACGGGAATGTCGTAGCCCAAAGCTTCGTAGATCAGGATCTGACGTGGGGTGTTGGAAAGGTGGTCGTCGCCGCGGACAACATGGCTGATCTGCATGTTCGCGTCGTCGCATACCACCGCGAAGTTGTAGGTGGGCGTGCCGTCGGTGCGAACGAGGATCATGTCGTCCATGACGTCGGCGGGGAAGGACATATGGCCGTATACGGCATCGTCGAATTCGATGGGGCCGTGGTTTTCGGGAACTTTAAGGCGCCATACGTGGGGTTCGCCTGCATCGATGCGGCGCTGTGCTTCTTCAGGGCTAATGCCGCGACAGGTGCGGTCGTAGCCGGAATAGCCGCCTTCGGTCTTTTCGGCTTCGGCGCGCTTTGCGGCGATCTCTTCCTGGGTGCAGAAGCAAGGATATACGGCACCCTTTTCCTTCAGCTTCTCAAGAGCGGCCTTGTAAGTGTCGAAGCGTTCGGTTTGCAGGTAGGGGCCAAACTCGCCGCCAACTTCGGGGCCTTCATCCCAATCCAGCCCCAACCATTTCATCGAGCGCAGGATAACCTGCTTGTTTTCTTCGGTGGAGCGCTCGGGATCGGTGTCCTCGATGCGGAGAATGAAGGTGCCGCCCATGGCGCGGGCGAACGCCCAGTTATAGATAGCAGTGCGTGCTCCGCCGATGTGCAGCTCGCCGGTAGGCGAAGGGGCGAAGCGGACGCGAACAGGCTTAGACTGGTCTGTCATCAAGCTCATTTCCTTTCAAGTCGTATGGTCTAAATGATAAACGAAGAGCCGCCGATAAACGACCCAAAGCGGTGCTCCTATTTATGTTGCGGTTTCTGCGAATTTGACGAAAGCACCACCTGAGGGTGCGGAAGAAGCGAAGTGGGAATATAGGGACAGGCACCATTTTCCCACTTCGCCTTTATCGTGCGGGGGAGGCGTGTTTCGTTAGCTCTTCTTCCTTGGCTTTTCCGGGCAGGGAGAAAGCGGCGCTTTGGGGAATGCTGCGCGAGCCAGGTTGGCAATGATCTTGGCGTTCTCTTCGCTCGGTTCGAGCGAAGAATCAAGCGAGAGGTGGTAGGCATCTGCTTTGCCCCAGATGGTATTGGTGAAGTGCTTGCAGTGCCCGGCTCGTTCGGCATCGACGCGCTCGATCATGGCTGCGGATTCCATATGGTCGATGTTTTCGCGCTTCATAACGCGACCGATGCGGGGTACGAGCGGTGCGTGGATGAATACGTTGAAGGTGCAGGGGCGTTCCTTCAAGATGGCGTTTGCGCAGCGACCAACGATAACGCAGCTCCCTTGATTTGCGAGTTTTGTGATTGTGTGGGCTTGGGCCAACCACAGATCGTCGAGTTGGCTGGGCTCCACCCCGATGCTCTGATAGTTCTGCATGTAGAGGTTGTACAGCACTCCTTTGCGAACTTCCTGCTCGTGTTTGCGGACGTAGGCAGAAGTAAGGCCGGCTTCCTTTGCGGTGAGTTCGATTAGCGTTTCGTCGAACACAGGGATGTTGAGCTTTTTGCCCAGTGCTTGCCCGATTTCGCGGCCACCTGAGCCAAACTGGCGGGAAATAGTAATGACAAGTGGTGTGTTGTCACCTTCTTCAGAAGAGGGGGATGCGTTTTCGTCGGGGGCTGCCATGGTGGCTGCAGTGAGGGTGATGTGTCCGCGTGTGGGACAAAAACGCTCAAACCGAGGCAGCAGCTTGTTGAATAATGCCACGATGCTGCCTACCGCCAATGCTGCCAGGATGGTGCCTTCGCGCACGCCGTATAAAGCGCCAGAGCATGCCAGCGAAACTGCGGCAGCGACAACCACATTGGTGCAGTCGAAGGCAACTTTAACTTTAGGGAATGCGATTTTGGTAACGCGTGATATGGCTAAATTGATGCCTTCTCCGGGCAGGGTAAGGAAACTTGCCTTTACTTGCAGGAATACGCCGAATGCCGTCATGAAGCAGCCGACAACGCTCCAGGTAATTTGCAGTGCGTAGTTCCCCATGGGAATAAGCTCGCAGAGGGGCACAAACGCATCGATGAGCGCCGAGAATACGAAAACGTAGGGTATCTGCAGCAGTTGCACGGGGTTGAAGTCGCGACGCAGCAGGGCGATTTGGATCAGCACGAAGACAACGTTCATGATAAAGGTCCACGTGCCGATGGTGAGGGGCGTGAGATACGAAAGCGTGGCAGGGAAGCACGATACCGGCGAGGTTCCGAGTCCGGTTGCGCGCGTAAGCGCCACTGAAGCCGAGACAACGGCAACGCCAGCAAGCATTATGATCAGCCGGAGTATGACATTGGGAGTTGATCTGTCAAAAAATGAGTGCCAGGCCTGGGTGGGTCTCACGGGTCTCCTTTCACGCAGAAAAGCCCACAGAAGTGGGCGCAGCAGCATATGGAATAGATGGATTACCATCCCATGCTAGTCCTCGAACATAGAGAAAATGTGATGGGAAAAAGGACAGGTCTCATTTTTCCCGCTTTGCCGCTCGGGCGTCGACGAAGCAACTGCCTGGCCTCGCGGAAGCAAGGCGCGTCCGCCTTGCCGCCCGTGTGCAGGCAGGGCCGTTCGACTGCGATGACTACTTTGCATGGACGTCACTTCGCCGCCCGTGCGCAGACAAGGCGCGTTTCGCTAGCTCTTCTTCTTGGGTTTTTCGGGGCAGGGCGAAAGGGGTGCGTCGGGGAATGCTTTCTTCGCAAGGCCCGCAATGAGCTTGGCGGTATCTTTCGGACTCTGAATTGAAGAATCCACTATCAGGTGATGTGTCTCGGCGGCATTCCATGCGGTGTTCGCAAAACGGAGACTGTGCTCGGCGCGCTCGCGGTCGATGGCTTTGATTCGCTCGGCGGCTTCCTTCGGGCTGAGGCCATCGCGGTCCATTACGCGGTTGATGCGATCTTCTAGCAGTGCGTGAACGAAGACGGTGAGCACATTCTTCCGGCCCCTCAGAATGGCGCCGGCGCAACGCCCTACGATAACGCAGGCACCCTCGTCTGCCAGCTTGGTGATAGCACGTGCTTGCGCAAGCCACATGTCGTCCATCTGCTCGGGTTCAGCGCCAACGCTGCGGTAGTTCTGCATGTAAAGGTTATACAGCAAGCCGCGACGAACCTCCTGCTCGTGCTGCTTGACGTAAGCGGGAGGAAATCCCGACTCTTGCGCGGTGAGGTCGATGAGCGTGTGATCGAACGAGGGTATGCCGAGTTCTTTTCCTACCAAGGTGCCGATTTCGCGTCCGCCCGAGCCGTATTGGCGCTCGATAGCGATAACCAGAGGTGGCTGCCCCTCGTTTTCTGGGGCGTTTGGCTGCTCATCGTTGCTCATGGGTACGTTAATGATGAAGCTGATGTGGCCTTCAACAGGGCAGAAACGGTCGAAATGGGGGAGCAGTTTGCCGATAAGGGCAACAATGGTTCCTGCGGCAAGGGCGGTGATGATGGTGCCTTCGCGAACGCCCTGGAGATACCCCAGACCCATGAAGGATATGACCACGGAAACCACAACCATGGAGCTATCGAATGCAATCTTGCATTTGGGGAAGGGCTTTTTCGCCGCTTTTGCGATGGCAAGGACAATTCCTTCTCCAGGCAGGGTGATAAAGCTCGCCTTGACCTGCAGGAACACTCCCATGGCAAGCAAGAAGCAACCCAGGATGTTCCACCCTAGTTGCTCAGGGTAATACTGCATGGGCAGTGTTTCGCAGAAAGGTAAAAGCTGGTCGATCATCAAGGCAAACACGAACGTGAAGGGGATTTGCAGGAGCTGTACGGGATTGAAATCACGGCGTAGCAGAATTGCCTGCACAATCAAAAAGCAGGTGTTCATGATGAAGGTGATGGTGCCAAGAGATAGCGGCATAAGGTAGGAAAGCGTTGCGGGAATACATGAGATAGGGGAGTTTCCCAGACCGGTTGTTCGCATCAACGCAATAGACATGGCCATGGAAAGAAACCCACCGAACAGCACCACCAGGCGGAGAATGACATTGGGAATAGGTTTATTGAAAAGGGTGATCCAGCGATCGGCTATGCCCATGGGGTTCCTTTCTTTGATGCGTTACTGCGTTTGTTCGCGGCTAGGTGATTGTACTCCTCCAAGGCAAGAGCTCGGTGATTCCTGCTGTCCGTTTCGTTCGACGCGTATAATGGGATGCGGTCAACTTAGGAGGAACATATGAACTATCAGGAATTGCGCGATGAGATCAAGGCCGCCATGAAGGCAAAGGACAAGGCTCGCTTGGCCATCCTTCGCCAGGTTCTGGGCGAGATTAAGAATATCGAGGTAAATGAGCGTCGCGAGATTACCGATGCCGATGTTGACGCCATGCTGAAGCGCACTATCAAGCAGACGAAGGAAACCCTTGATGGTTCCATCAAGGCAGGCAACGACCAAGATCGCACCGATACGCTTTCCGAGCAGGTGAAGATCTTGGAAGAGTACCTTCCCAAGCAGGTTGGCGGTGAAGAGCTTTCGGCCCTGATCGGCGAAGTGCTCGCCGAAACCGGTGCAACCACAAAGAAGGAAATGGGCCGCGTGATGGGCGCCCTTACCCAGAAAACGGGCGGCAACTTTGATAAAGCGGCAGCTGCGAAAGAGCTTCAGAGCCGTCTGGCATAGCCATGCGGGTCTGAGGGGAAAAGACTGAGAACATATCCCATATTCCCACCCAACGAAGAGAACCCTGCTTGCGCAATAGCCGCAAGCAGGGTTCTCTTTTTGTGCACAATACCCAGGTGGGAAAATGGGACCTGCCCCTCTTTTCCAGTTTAGTGCGCGATGATCTTTCCTAGAAGCCCGCATAGGGCGGCGCAGATAAGGCTGCAGATAACCCAGAGTGCCGCCATGGCTGCCCAGAACGCCTCGGGGAACAGCTGAATCAATAGCGAGCTTGCGCTGAATGTCCAATTCCCCTGCGAAAACAGCATCTGGTGCATCCAAGTGAATAGGCCGTCGAAATCGGTGATTGCCCACGCGGCGAGAGCTAGCAACGTTGCGGCAACTATGGCGGCGCCCAATTGCATTGCGCGCCCTGCGCCCTTGCGTCTTGCTAAGAATCCCAGGGCAATAAGCCCCACAAGGGCAAATCCGCCCACGACCCCTACTGAAATGCGTCCTGTGGTGAATATAGGCGTGCAGTCCTGTAGGTGAGAGAGAGCATTTTGCGGCAGGGTGTAGCGATCGGAAAGTGCTCCCGCCACCGAAGCGGCTTTGTCCTGGTTTGCGGCAATGTCGAGTCCGTTGGCAGCAAATGCTTCGGCAAGCTGGGGATTCGAGTCTTCGAGTGCAGAACGGATGGCATTGGAGAGCTCGTCGATAGGTGCTCCTTCAATGGAAAAGGCACGCGTCGCCTCGGCGATGGCCGCCATGTCCTCTTCGGGGAACACTGAATTCTCCCAGCCAGAAAAGGTGCCGCCGATGGCGGCAGTAGCTTGCGGGGTGGTGCATGCCACGAATCCTAATCCGAATAGGGTGTACGCCAAAGCTACGCTGGTTGCGAGCGTAAGAAGAGGGGCGAGCGCGCGATGAATGATGCTCACGGCGCTATCCTCGAACGCGGATGGTGGCGGCGGTGATGCCCTTCAGATCCTTGCTGATGGTGGGGAAGGGTCCTAGGCGGGAGAAAATGCCCTGGAAATGTCCGTTGTACAGGTACAGGCCGCTAAGGTTGTTGTACAGGGCTCCCGCTCGATCAACCTCGTCATCGGCTAGGTTCTCAATGTCCTCGTCGGGAGGCAAGGTGTGGGTTTTGTACGGGGTGAGGTACGTCTGCACGATGAAGGGCGCACCCGATGCTCCATTTGCGAATCGGGCGATGAGGCTTTCCCATTCCTCCTGAGTGGAAGAAACGCCGGCATACACATCTTTAGCGCCGTAATTGTCGGTGGGTTTGATGATCCAAGCGTCCTTGTTGGCGCGAACTTCGTCGAGATCGATTTCCTTTTCGTCGAGGAAGAGGGTACGGGGAACATGGCGCTCCACAAATTCGTTTTCCTTGGGAGTAAGGATTGCCTTGGTTTTAGGATGGCGCAGTACTTCGAAAATCTGCTTGTCGTGAACCAGGTGGCCAGCGAAGCTGCCGATCAGGGCTACGGCTTCATGGCGCACCGCTTCGATGAGGTCTTGCGATTCGTCCCAATGATCGAGCACGTCGTTCGTTACGCTGCGACGCCAAATGGCATGGACGGGCAGTCCGTCGGCATCGTACAGGGCTCCGCCGTCGAATTTCAAATCGCGTACATCACATACAACGCATTCGTAGCCGTAGCGCGCGAAGAAGGAGGAGAACACCTTGAACTCATCGACCACGCCGCATTCAAGGTAGTCGCAGATGGCGAATCGGGCGCCAGGAACAAAATGCTTTGAATGCTCGAAGATTCGGATGAACTCACGCACCCATGAATCGAAGAGCTCACATGCTTCGAGAGGATGCTTCTGGGAGAAAAGCTTGAACGTTTCAGTTTGATCGATGCTGTTGGTGATCTCGCGGTTCTCGTTCATGCCTGCAGACCCATCGCCGTTGAACTCGCAGAAACCGCAGCTAAGATCATCTTCGTTCAGGAATACATCGATGCGGGCGAAGGGCAGCGGATCGGCGTATCCGCGCGGAAGAAGCACCAGCTCCCGAAGACGTTCGTCGAAGGTGAACACGTCGCGATATTCGGGTGTTTCGCGGTAATGCTCAATAACCTTGCACAAAATCCGATGCGTTGTTTCGGCGGTGGAGCGCAGCGCTTCCCAGCTCTCGTCGTTGTACAGTCGGGGAATGAACGAAGAGGCGACCACCTTTTCATGCACAATGGCGGTGGAATTTTTCATGTATTCGTATGCGCTTCGACGACCAGCGATATCGCCGTCGAGCTCTTCAGCGCAGGCAAAGTATTCCTCGGTTAGCTCGGCATTGCTTTTCATGGAGCTTCCTTTCGCGTTGGTTTCAGCGAAAGTGTACCCGTTGGGCGGGGTGTCTGTGCCTTGCTGCAGGAAAAATGCGGGAATGCGATGTCCGAAAGGCAATCGTCTCCAGGAAATACAGCGGGGATCTTGGAGACAATTTTCGGATTTGGTATCAGTGTTGCGCTTTGGCTCGGCGTGCCAGGGTTCCCGGGAGGCCGTACACCACGTTGTCCGATATCAGGGAAACGGCTTCATCGAGGGACGTATCGGGGCAGTTGCGAAGTAGGTAAAGATAGGCGTTCAGGATGCCGCCCAGGTAGAACTCGAGCATGATGTCGATATTGCGCTCGGAGCCTGCCGGAAGAGCCACCGCTTCTTTGCGGATGTGGTCTTTGGCTGCTGCCGTCCAATAGGTGAGGTACTGGTCGAGGGGCACATTCTCGGCAACTGTTCGCAGTTGTTCGCGGGTAAAAGGAAATGAAGCTTCGATAGCGATTAGGAAACGCTTGGTGCACGCGGGGGGATCAGCGATAAAGTCGCGAAAATCAATTCCCTCCAAGCTTGTTTCGGTTTGGGTGCGAATTACGTCTTCGAGCAGATTGTCCACTGATGAATAGTGGGTGTAGAACGTCTTTCGGTCAACGTCGGCTCGCTTGGCAAGTGCAGTGATGGTTATCTTGCTGTAAGCCGTTTCGGCGAGTAGATCGGTAAAGGCCTTTCGTATGGCGCTTCGAGTGCGAATAACGCGTCTATCAGTCTTTTTAGCTTCGATGGCTGCCATGAAAATCCCCAATCATTGCCGATGTGAACCTTATGATACAAGTTCTTGCCCCTTGGGCATTGAGCCCTTCTTTGAAGTTAATATAATCTACAAATGTAGAAAAATCAACGTATGGGATTTAATGAAGAAGAGGGGCAGCGATGAAGGCAACCGACCACATCAAGAGGGCGGCTTTCGAAAAAGCCGTAGATTATTTCCTGGCAGATCCTGAACACAACATCGTGAAAATCATGGACCTGATTGATAAAGTGGCGCCAAAGGATCTGTTCGCGTCTCAGCGAGCAGCGTTTCGTGGTGCCATCGACGACCAAAGCAACTGGTACCGCCTGATCATGCATATCATGAACGACACCAACCCTGAAGTGCGCGATGATCTTGTGAAAACGCTCATCATCGACGGTAACTTGATGGCATGGCCGGTGCAGGAAGCTAATCGCGATAAGTATGAATGCAATATTCCGTGGGCTATCCTTCTCGATCCTACCAGTGCCTGCAATCTGCATTGCACGGGTTGCTGGGCGGCAGAATACGGCAACAAACTGAATCTCAGCTTGGAAGAGATCGATTCCATTATCAGGCAGGGCAAAGAGCTGGGCACACATGTGTATATCTACACGGGCGGCGAACCCCTGGTGCGTAAGAAGGACCTCATCAAACTATGCGAGATGCATCCCGATTGCGTGTTCCTCTCGTTTACCAACGGTACGCTTATCGACGAAGCGTTCTGCCAGGAAATGATTCGCGTGAAGAACTTCGTTCCCGCCATTAGCGCAGAAGGTTTCGAAGAGGCAACCGATAGCCGTCGTGGTGCGGGTACGTATGCAAAGGTGCAGAAGGCCATGCAGCTGCTGAAGCGAAACGGACTTCCTTTTGGTGTTTCTTGTTGCTACACCTCGCAGAATGCGGAATCGATCGCTTCGGAGGAGTATTTTGACTATCTCATCGATCAGGGCGCACTGTTCGCGTGGATTTTCTCGTTCATGCCAGTGGGCGCTGGATCTACGGCCGATCTTATGGCCAGCCCCGAGCAACGCGAACATCTGTATCGTTTCGTCCGCGAAATGCGTCAGAAGAAGCCTCTGTTCACGCTCGATTTCCAGAACGACGGCGAATTTGTAGGCGGTTGCATTGCTGGCGGGCGCCGTTATCTGCACATTAATGCGGCGGGCGATGTCGACCCTTGCGTTTTCGCGCATTACTCCAATGCCAACATCCGTGAGGTCTCCCTGCTTGAGGCTTTGCAATCGCCCATCTTCATGGAGTACTACCGCGAACAGCCTTTCAGCGATAATCTGCTCCGTCCGTGTCCTATCTTGGAAAACAGCGGCAAGCTAACCGAAATGGTCGAGCGTGCAGGCGCTCATTCCTCCGATCTGCAGGAACAGGAAACTGCTGAAGAGCTGTGCGCGAAGACCAAGGATGCTGCTGCGGCATGGAAACCGGTTTCGGAACGCATTTGGAATGACCCGAACGACCCGTTGTTCGAGAAGCGCCATGATGTCACCCAGGGGATGGCTGCAACCGATATGACGAAATTCGAGCGCCTGGGCCGTACCCGCCACCCAATGGGGCAAGGCAAATAGTCCGTTTGCCCCCATAACCTGTTGGCGTTTTCTGTTGACGGCGCAGCATGGGGCGGGGGGACGTTATAGTACTATCGAAAAGTTGTGAGGAGGCAGCTTTGGCCGCCTCCTGTTTTCCCGAAAGGAAACGATAGATGCAAGAAGAACAGCATTCGTACCTGTTTACGAGCGAATCGGTAACCGAGGGTCATCCCGATAAGATCTGCGACCAGATCTCCGATGCCGTTTTGGATGCCATTCTCGCTAAGGAAACCGAGTTGGCAGCAGAGGGGTATGTTGCTCCAGGTGGAATTCCCGCCAACCCGAAAGAGGTTCGTTGTGCGGTGGAAACCATGGCTACTACTGGTCTTATCATGGTTACCGGCGAGGTGCGCACTCAGGCTTATGTTGATGTGCCGGGAATTGCCCGCGAGGTGCTTCGCGAAATTGGATACGATCGCGCTAAGTACGGTTTCGACTGCGATACCTGCGGTGTCTTGAACACCATTCATGAGCAGTCCCCCGACATTGCGCAAGGCGTTGACGAATCATGGGAAACGCAGAACGGTGAAGCCGTTGATCCGTACGACCAAATCGGTGCGGGCGATCAGGGCATGATGTTTGGCTACGCCTGCAACGAGACGAAGACCCTTATGCCTTTGCCCCATTATCTGGCCAGCCGTTTGGCCGAGCGCCTTTCCAAGGTGCGCAAAGATGGCACCATGCCCAATCTGCGCCCCGACGGTAAAACCCAGGTTAGCGTTCGCTATATCGACGGCGTTCCTACTCAGGTTGAAAAGGTGGTTGTATCCACTCAGCACTCCGAGGAAACCGATCCTGCCGAATTGCGCGAAGCGCTTAAGCGTAATGTTATCGATCCCGTGTTTGAAGCCGAGGGAGTAACGGTCGCAGACGATTTGGAACTGTATGTGAACCCTACCGGTCGTTTTGTAGTGGGTGGCCCTATGGGCGATGCGGGTCTTACTGGCCGCAAGATCATCGTCGACACCTATGGCGGTATGGGGCGTCACGGCGGTGGCGCCTTCTCGGGCAAGGACTGCACAAAGGTTGACCGCTCGGGAGCCTATGCTGCTCGTTGGGTTGCCAAGAATGTGGTTGCCGCCGGTTTGGCAACGCGTTGCGAGGTTCAGATTGCCTATGCCATTGGCGTTGCGCGCCCTGTTTCCGTAATGGTCGATACGTTTGGCACGGGCATCGTTCCTGCATCTGACATCGAGGCAGCGGTAAACAAGGTGTTCGACTTGCGTCCTGGTGCCATCATCGACGAGCTTGATCTGCGCCGTCCTATCTATCGCAAAACTGCGGCATACGGCCATTTTGGTCGCGAGCTTCCTGAATTTACCTGGGAAAAGACCGACAAGGCCGAAGAGCTGAAGGCAGCGTGCGGCATCGTGTAAAGCGCCTTTCCCGAATCGAATCAACATCGTGTAAAGCGCTGTTCTCGAATCGAGCCAGCATCGCCCAAAGCGTTATCCCCAAACCGAATCAACGGTTGTAAGCCCCGTTTCGACGGGGCTTTTTTACGCAGTGATGCCGCGAGCATGGGGCCCTTCGCAAGCCTGAGCCTGTATCCAATCGGTAATGGGTGATGATGGGAGCGTAGGGAGGAGTCGGTTCTTTCCGGCGGGCGAATCGCCCTTTCCCCTATTGGGGGGGGCGGTGGATGCGGTAAGGCGAGCTGGCCCAATTTAAGGCAGGGGTGCTTCTTGGAGCGCCCTATTTGCTTTGGTGCCCGGCGCATTGCTGGAGGTTTGGTCGCGCTTGGTCGCTTTGCTCGGGAAGTCGATTGCTGCCCCTTATACTCTTCAGTATGAAATTTGCCTCCGTGATTCTCGACATACCAACTGCAGCACTCGAAACACCCTATACCTATGCGGTGCCCGAAACTGCCGAAGAACAGGCGCAGCTAGCGGCTGCGAAGTCCTCTGCCAAGATGCCTGCAAAAAAGGCGATGCAGGCATCGTTTGATGATTTGCTCGCTGAAAATCCAATGCAGACATCGCCCATCCACCTGGCCACCGCAGGCTTGATGCAGACGGGCCATGCGGCGGAAGCAAGTGGCTTTGACGTCGAGATACTCCCTGCCGCCAATGTCTCACGGGGGCTTTCCGAAGAAAAAGCGTCTGAGCCTCGTGTTGCGTCATTGTGCTCGTCTGTTCAGGTCGGTTGCGCGGTGCTGGTCCCCTTTGGTGGGCGCAAAGCTGTGGGCTTTGTGGTTGGCCTGAGCGCAGATGCCCCTAGCGGCCTAGATTTCTCGAAGCTCAAAGCCGTAGAAGAGGTGCTGGGCAAACCCTGTTTCACTGAAATCGGTGCTCAATGTGCGCAATTCTTGGCGGATCGTTATCTTGCGCCGTTTTCTTCTTGCATACGCCTGTTCATGCCACCTGGGGGCGTACCGCGCATGGAGCGCATCAACGGCACCTGGCAGGTGACGCGGCCTATGGTTTCCGAGGTCGATGAGCGTTGGGTGACGCGCACTTCCGGGGCAGATGGGTTCAAGCCGCGTAAGGGCGCCGTCAAGCAGGAGCTTGTGCTTCAGGCACTCAAGCAGGGCGATTTGCGCGTTGCAGAGCTTGCGGCTGAATATGGATCGGTTTCTTCCACGCTGAAATCGCTCGAGAAGAAGGGTGTTATTCGCATTGAGCTTCGCCGGCGCATGCGCGAATACGGTCAAACAAGCGCTGCTTTTTCCAAACGGGCGGGGGAACGGCCTGTGCTTACCCCTCATCAGGAAGAAGCGCTTGACGCTATAACCTGCGCCTCCGCGAAGCGAGACGGACATGTGGTTCTGGTCGATGGCGTTACTGGATCGGGCAAGACCGAGGTGTACTTGCGTGCTATTGAAAATGAGCTTGAGCAGGGTCGCGGCGCTATTGTCTTGGTGCCTGAGATCTCGCTGACGCCGCAAACGGTTGCACGCTTTCGTGGTCGCTTCGGCGACACGGTAGCGGTGCTTCATTCCCGCATGTCCCAAGGCGAGCGCTTCGATCAGTGGGATCTTATCCGCGAAGGGCATACCCGCGTGGTGGTGGGCGCACGTAGCGCGCTGTTCGCCCCTATGGAAGATGTGGGCATCGTTATCATCGACGAAGAGCACGAATCGAGCTACAAGCAGGACCAGGCTCCACGCTATGTAACCCGCGATGTGGCTGAATGGATGGTTCGTTCCCACGGTGCCGTACTGGTGCTTGGCTCTGCGACGCCTTCGCTCGAGGCATTGCATCGCTGTGCGGTGGAGCCTTCGTGGAGCCGTGTTGAGATGCCTGGTCGTGCCAACGGAAAACCGCTGCCCGATATCAAAGTGGTAGACATGGCGCGCGAGTTCGGCGGAGGCAATCGCTCTATGTTCTCTCGCGAGTTGCAGAACGTGCTGTTCGAAGTGCTGGACAAAGGTGAGAAAGCTGTCCTTCTGCTGAATCAGCGTGGATTTGCTCAGTTTTTGCTGTGCCGCGACTGTGGGTACGTGCCCGAATGCGACTCCTGTTCAACGTCACTTACGTACCACGAGCGTGCCGCGAAGTTGGTGTGCCATCATTGCGGCGCCACGCGTCCGGTGCCTGCGGTGTGTCCCGAATGCGGAAGTCCCTACCTAAAGCGTTTCGGTGCCGGAACACAGCGTGTTGAAAGCGAGCTCACATCGCTTGTTGCCGATCGCGAATGCCGCATTATCCGCATGGATGCCGATACCACCGCAAGGAAGGGAGACCATCAGCGCCTGCTGGAACGTTTTGCGGCTCCAGGTGCTGCGATCCTTTTAGGCACGCAGATGATAGCCAAGGGACTCGACTTCGACGACGTTACCCTAGTGGGCGTCATTAACGCCGACACCATGCTTAAGCTTCCCGATTTCCGCAGTTCAGAGCGCACGTTCGACCTAATTGAGCAAGTGGCAGGACGCGCTGGCCGAGCAGAGAAACCAGGGCGGGTTGTGGTGCAAACCTACAGCGCGCACGATGTTGCGATCCGCGCTGCCGCCTCTTACGATCGTGAGCGGTTTTTGACAGAGGAACTGGAGCTGCGCGAGGGATTGGGCTACCCGCCTTACGTTCGCCTTGCCAATGTCTTGGTGTGGGGCCGCGACGAAGACGCTGTGCGGTCTGTGGCGAAAGGCCTATATCATGACCTTTCGCAGCTGATATGCGGCAAGGGTGCCGGTTGGCTTGTTTTGCCGCCCACACCATGCGTTCTTGAGCGATTGAAGGGGTCTTGGCGCTACCATGTTGTAGTTAAAGCGCCGCTAAAGGGAAACGTCGCGGAATGCTTCGCCTCTTATTTCCGTGAGCGGAAACCGCAGCATGATGTGCGCGTTTCGATCGATATCGACCCCGTTAACCTTTTGTGAACGGCATTTTCTGAAGCTGGTTCCGAGGGCTGCGCATCGTATATGCCGGTATGTAAACTTGAGGGTATCTATATAGGGCCATTGGCGTTATAATGGCATGATGTTTTCAACAGGCTCTGACCTGATTTTGTAGAAGCGTGGGAAGGAAACGACGTGGCAAAGGCTTCCTCACAACAGTCTGAATCCAAGGAAAAGACGACGAAGAGTACGGCCAAGAAAGCGCCAGCCAAGAAGGCGGCTCCCAAGAAGGAAACGGCAAAGGCTAAAAGCGCCGCAGCTTCCAAGAAGAAGGCGGTCGAAGCCGAAGCGGCAGAGGCCCATGATCTCGAGGAAGATGACACCGAAAATATTTTGGAGTCCGACGTTGAGCCCACTGATCTGCACGATGACCATCATGATGTCAAGGCTTCCGATCTTACCGATGAAAGCCTGCTTGAAGGCGTGCCTGAAGAAGAGCTGAAGGCAGCTGCCGAAATCACGGTTCCCAAGGTTTCCCATAAGAGTAAGAGCACGCGCAAGCGCAGCACCCGCAAGTCTTCTGCCGATTCCTCCGTCGCCCTGCTTACGGGCGATCCGGTACGCATGTACCTGAAGGAAATCGGTAGGGTTTCCCTGCTTACTGCAGCAGAGGAAATCGACCTTGCTATGAAGATCGAAGCAGGCGTTGCTGCTACCGCCGAATTGGAAAAGGCGGAAGAAGAGGGCATCGAGCTTGAGCGCCGCGAGCGCCGCCGCCTTACCCGCGTAGAGCAGGTGGGCATCGATGCCAAGCAGCAGCTTATCGAAGCGAACCTCCGCTTGGTTGTTTCCATTGCGAAGCGCTACGTTGGCCGCGGCATGCTGTTCCTCGACCTTATCCAGGAAGGTAACCTGGGCCTTATCCGCGCAGTTGAGAAGTTCGATTACACCAAGGGCTTCAAGTTCTCCACGTATGCTACGTGGTGGATTCGCCAGGCAATCACGCGCGCTATCGCCGACCAGGCTCGTACCATCCGCATCCCGGTTCATATGGTTGAAACCATCAACAAACTCGTTCGCATTCAGCGTCAGCTGCTGCAGTCGTTGGGTCGCGAACCTACTCCTGAAGAAATCGCCGAGGAAATGGGTCTTACCCCCGAGCGTGTTCGCGAAATCCAGAAAATCAGCCAGGAGCCGGTTTCCCTCGAAACCCCTATCGGCGAAGAGGAAGATTCCCAGCTGGGCGACTTCATCGAAGACGACGCAGCTATCGTTCCTCCCGATGCGGCATCCTTCAGCATGCTGCAGGAGCAGCTTTCCAAAACGCTGGAAGGCCTGGCTGAGCGCGAGCGCAAGGTTATCTCCCTGCGCTTCGGCTTGGAAGACGGGCATCCTCGCACGCTCGAGGAAGTTGGTCGTGAGTTTGGCGTAACCCGTGAGCGTATTCGCCAGATTGAATCGAAGACGCTTGCCAAACTGCGTCATCCCTCCAGGTCGCAGAAGCTGAAAGATTATCTGGAAGATTAACCGTTGCGCCGTTCTTTGAGCGGCGCAACGTTTGTGAGGCGTAGGCGTTTCGGTGCGGAAGAGCTCCGTACGGAAACCGCCAAAGGGCGAGGCGTGGCATGGATGCCAGCGTCTCGCCCTTTTCGTTCGACGCAGATCCGATGCCGCAATGCAATTGCATGCTTGGGTTGTCGGAGCCTTTCGGGGTGTCCGTCTTTGCTGTTCGCGCATGCCTCTTCAATTGTTTGATTCGATGGCTATTTATCGCCAGGCGATGCAGTACTATCGAACTCGGATAAAACCTTCAACGCAAGGAGCCCCTTATGGACAACGGACAACTTGAGTTTTTTGCTACGTGCCCTCAGGGGTTTGAGCATATTCTTGCCGACGAATTGAAGCGTCTGCGCGCTCAGAGCGTGCGCCCCCTGAAGGGCGGTGTCGCTTTTTTCGGAACGAAGGTGGAAGGCTACCGTGTGTGCCTGTGGTCGCGCATTGCTTCTCGCGTTCTGCGCGTTATGGGTCGCGTTGAGGCCTATAGCGCCGAAGTGCTCTATGATGGCGTAAAGGCATTGCCTTGGGCAGCGGTGATCGGCGATGGCGCCACTATTGCCGTTACTGCACGTGGTACCAACGATGCTTTGCGCAACGCTCAGTTTGCAGGGCTGAAGGTGAAGGATGCCGTATGCGACCGCTTGCGCGAAGCGCGAGGCAAACGCCCCGATGTACAGCCTCAGCGTCCTGATGTGCCCATTTGGGTATCGATTCATGGTAAGAAGGCAACCGTTTCAATCGACTATGCCGGTGAATCGCTTCATCGCAGAGGCTATCGTGTGCCTGGTGAAAACGTTGAAGCTCCTTTGAAGGAAGCTCTTGCCGCTGGCATGCTGGTATGGGGTGGATGGGATCGCGTAGCGGCTCCCGCCCTGCGTCGCGCCAAAGCGGAACGCGCTGGAACCGGTGGCTCGGTGGAGGCACCGGTGTTCGTCGATCCCGCCTGCGGCAGCGGAACGCTGGTTCTTGAAGCGGCTATGATGGCAACCGACCGAGCCCCGGGCCTTTCTCGCGATTATTGGGGCTTCGAGGGTTGTGCCGATTTCGATGCAGATGAATTCGATGATCTTTTGGCAGATGCCGACGAGCGTTTTGAACGTGGCATGGAAGATGCGCCGCAGCTGTTCGGCTTCGACATCGACTCCCAAGCGGTGGGCATTGCGCGAGGCAACGCGCGGCGTTTGGGCCTTTCGAAGTTGGTCACCTTCGGTTGCGCCGATTGCTCCGACTTGCCCGTCAACTTGCATCAGAATGGCGCCGAGCTCGATCAGCGTGGTTTTATTGCCATCAATCCGCCCTATGGTATGCGCCTTTTGGCTCATGGGCTCGATGGATTCTACGAGCATCTTTCTCAGGGTCTGCGCGAGCTACCCGATTCATGGAACATGACGGTGATTACCCCCGACGCTGATTTCGATGGTTCGGTGGGCTTTGAGGCGCAACGAACCTTGCCGGTTTACAACGGCGCTATCGAGGCTGCGCTTCGCAGCTATCGTTTGGGCCATTCCAGCATCATCGAGGTTCCCCTTGTGACGCTTGAGGGGGCTGAAGTTAAGGTTGCCGTTACTTCTGATCACGCGCTGCAGTTCGCGGCACGTTTGCGCAAAATGGCAAAAGCGCGCCGCAAGTGGGCGCGAAAGAACAAGGTACACGCATATCGCGTCTACGATGCCGACTTGCCCGATTATGCCGTTGCCGTCGATGTCTTCGAAGAGCAAGGCTCAGGCGATACGAATTTGCTCATAACCGAATATCAGGCGCCGAAAGAGATCGACCCTGCGAAGGCAACGCGTCGGTTCAAGGACGCGTGCGCTGTTGCTCCCGTGCTTTTGGGCGTACCCGAAGAGCGCCTGTTCACGCGCGTGCGTCGTCAGGCGAAAGGTGGATCCCAATATCGTCGTGAAGAGCATATCTCCCATCGCATCATTGTCGAGGAGGGGGGACATCCCTTCGAGCTCGATCTTTCGGGTTATTTGGATACGGGTCTTTTCCTCGACCATCGTATTACTCGCGGTATGGTGGGCGAAATGGCGGCTGATAAGCGCTTCCTTAACCTATTTGCCTATACTGGCACGGCAACGGTTTATGCTGCGGTAGGTGGCGCTGCTTCAACCACTACGGTCGACATGAGCCAGACCTATCTTGACTGGGCGAAGCGCAACATGAAAAATGCGGGCTTTATGGGCCGTCAGCATCGGTTTGTCCGCGCGGACGTTCTTTCCTGGATTGAACAGGCTGCCGAAGAAGAAGCCGGTTGCTACGATTTGGTATTTCTTGACCCGCCCACGTTCTCCAACTCGAAAACCATGGGCGAGCGCACCTGGGATATTCAGCGTGATCACGCTGAGCTTTTGCGCTTGGTGCGTCGTCTTCTTGCTCCTGGCGGCACCATTGTGTTTTCCGGAAACTTGCGTTCGTTCAAGCTTGATGAAGTGAAAGTGCGTGCTTGCGGGTTGAGCATCGAAAATGTCACCGCAAAAACTATCCCTGAAGATTTTTCGCGTAATCCACGCATCCATTTTTGCTATCTGCTTACCGATTTGCGTGGGTAGGAGTTTCCTCACATGATGGAAAAGATCAGGGCCTTCCTTTCGAAGGAGGCGGTGCTGGTCGTTGCGGCTTTGGCGGCTGTGATGTCATGCGCACTGGTCCCTTTTGACGAAGGTTATGCTTCGTACGTCGATTGGCGCACGTTGGCTTTGCTGTTTTCCCTGATGGCGGTTGTAACGGGCTTGCGTTTCATGGGTGTGATGCGCCTGCTTGGCAGCTGGGCTGTGTCGCGGGCGTCTTCTGTGCGCGCCTTGGCATTCGCGTTGGTTGCGCTGACCTTCGTTAGCTCCATGGTGGTAACCAATGACGTAGCCCTTATCACCTTTGTCCCTCTTGCCCTTGTAGTGCTTGCCGAAGCGGGGGAGGGTCGCTTTACGGCTTCCGTGGTGGTTCTCATGACGATGTCGGCGAATTTGGGCAGCATGCTGTTGCCCGTTGGGAATCCGCAGAACCTCTTCCTCTATCGCGTATCGGGCATGGACTTTTTCCAGTTCGTGTTGATCATGGTGCCCGTTGTTGCTCTGTCTGCAGTTATGCTGGTTGCGGCGGTGCTGATTGTGTTTCGTGGCAATGCAGAAGGGCTTTCCAATCGCACGTCTTACAAAGCTCTCCCCAGGCCCACTGGTTGTCAAAGGCTTATGTTCGTCTCGTACCTGCTTTTGTTTGCTTTGAGTGTTATGGCGGTAGTGGGTTTTATTGACGCTTTTGCCGTTGCCATCCTCGTTGCCTTTGTGCTGCTCTTCCTTGATAGGCGTTCGTTGGCGAAGGTCGATTATGGTCTTTTGCTCACTTTCGTGGCTCTCTTTGTATTTGTTGGCAACATGGCTCGCGTTCCTGCGGTGCACGAAGCGCTTTCAGCTCTGGTGGGCATCGCGCCGTTTTGTGCGGCAGTGGGATCAAGCCAGGTGATAAGCAACGTGCCTGCCGCCGTTTTGCTGTCTGGTTTCACCAACGACTGGACCGCCCTTATAGTGGGAACGAATCTCGGCGGGCTGGGAACGCCTATTGCTTCTATGGACAGCCTTATCTCGCTGAAGATTGCCACCGCTTCGGGCTTGGTGGGCAAGCGTCATTACTTGGCGGTGTTCACGGTTTGGAATGTGGCGTTTCTTGCCGCGCTATGCGGGGCAAACATGCTGTTTGGGTGGGCTTAGCGCCTATTGGAGCGCCTAATGGTTGGTGCGGCCGCCGGGCTGCTAGTTCGCGCCTCTTTCTCCGCGGAGCAAAGCATCTACCAGATCGTTATCTTCCTTGCTGGGCGACCCCAATGGCAGCCCGCACGCCTCAAAGAAGTGGCTGCCCGCAAATTGGCGGGCGCGGAATGATCCATGCACGCCGTCGTCGAGGTAGCGAATGCGGCTGCGGCAGTCGGTGGTGCCGCAGAAGAGCATGCCGTGCTTTTTAATGTAACGTGCGTACGTTTCTGTTTCCGACCACAACATAACGCCTGCCATGTTTTCGAGCTCATAGGCAACGGCATAGTTGGTCCAGCTGATATCTCGTTGCCGCACGTAGCGATCGAGGAGCGATGCCATGCGGGTTACGCGGCGCAGCGTTTCAGTGGCGCCGATGAAGAGCGCATTGCTGGGCACTTCTATTCCGAGTGCCGATATTTTGCTCAGTGCCTCTTCTTGCGTGCGGTGGTCGAGCATGACGCCTGGCACCGTGAGTTTCATGGATTCATCGGGGAACAGCTCTATAGCCGAGTGGCTAGAACTGCCGGGGATTCCTTTCGATGTGCGGAATATCAGGGAGTCGTGCGCATGCTGGACATGGCAGCTCATGCCTTGTTGGGCAAAGGCGGATCGCATGGCAATCACATGGCTTTCCTGAGCAGCCCTGGAGGGCGTGTCAGCGGCGCGGCGTCCCATTCGGTACAGATACAGGCTGAACAACGGGAGCGGGGCCTCGGAAGGGCTTATACCCTGTGGAGTGCGCAGCGAATCGGCGGGGTACCACACGGTACGCTGGCAGTATTCGCGTATCTCTTGCTTTCGCTTGGTTGCCTTGCTGTAAAGTTCCACTAACGCCGACCCTAACGCAGGCCCCGAGGTGGATCCTTCGCGTATCTCAACAATGCCATCGGCGACATAGGGAGGGAAATCTCCTTCGTGAACCTGAACCACTACGGCGCCCTGGTTGGGGTTTGCTGGATCGGGAATAAAACGTGCATCGAACCGTGGGGTAGGGGAAACATGGTGGCGACAGAGCTCGCCGAATATCTGGGAGAAATCAGCCGATAGCTTCGGAACGGGGCACACTGCTTTGTCCCCATCGGCAATGCCGATTACAAGCCATCCGCCATGTGAATTGGCGAACGAGGCGATAATTTTAGGTATCTTGGTGCGCACGTTGTCGTTCCACGTGCGTTTGAATTCAAGCGCGAATCCTTCTTCGAGATCCTTTAATTGTGCGAGGTCGGCATAAGTCACTTCATCAAGGCTCTTGGGTCTGCCCTGCTCGTTGCGAAATGGACTGTACATGGTAACCCCCCCTCATTTCCCATGAGACCATAATAGCGTGTCGGGGCCTCTTCTTATTCTCCCGAATAAGTGTTCTTGTTTTGCGGTAGGGTTTCTTTTTCCGATTGCCGCTTCGCAGCGTATTCCTCTTCTATCTGCTTGGCGAACTCATCCATCTTCGATTCGCCTTCGCTCTTTATGCCGAACAGGGTGCGCCCGCTTGAAACGCGGGGCTTCACGTCGCCGGCAAGTTCGGTGGCCAGTGCTTGCTGGATGCGCTCCCAGCGCTTTTGGAACTCGTTGTCCATGATTGCGCCCTATGCCAGCGTCCGCTTCAGGTGTTCAAGTAAAGCGATGCATCCTGCGTCCACGTCGTTGAAAGTCACTTCGAAATCGCCCGTGCACCAGGGGTCGGCAACGTCGCGGTTGGCGCCCGTCCAGTCCAAAAGCAGGCTCAGCTTGCCTTCGGGGTCGTTTTTGAACAGACGGCGCATGTCGCGCATGTTGTAGGCGTCCATGCCAACAAGGTAGTCGAAGCGCTCGTAGTCTTCCTTGGTTGCCAGGCGTGCCGCGCGCGGTTCGTAGGGCACGCCGTAGCGGTCCAGCACGCCCTTCGTGCCATAGTGCGTATCGCTGCCCAACTCGTCGCGATGCATGGCGGCCGATTCAACGTACACGGCACCTTCAAGCCCCGCCTTGCGCACGCGCTCCTTCATAACGAACTCCGCCATAGGCGAGCGACAGATGTTGCCGTGGCAAACGAAGAGGATGTTGATCATGGATTGCCTTTCAGTGGTTTGCGGCGATGAGGTAACTATAGCGTGGTTCTAAGCGTTGGCAAGCTTGAGTAATTGGGGAAGGGTGAGTGACGGGAATAAAAAAAGACCCGCCGTAGCGGATCTTTGAAATTCCTGGCTCCCCGGGTAGGATTCGAACCTACAACCCTCCGGTTAACAGCCGGATGCTCTGCCGTTGAGCTACCGAGGAATTCGGTGCGTTCTTCGTGACGCAAGAAATTATTATACGCATCTTGAGAATCGGTGCAACATCTTTTTTGAAAAAAGTTGCAACTCGATTCCCATCAGCGCAAACAGTGAATTAGCGCCTGCGCAACGAAGGCCTCCTGCGGCCTCTGCCGGTACGCGATGGGCGCTTGGTGGGACGCTTGGGGTTGGGGATAAGGCGATCGTCGGCATACTCAAAGCCTTCGACGTCGTGCGTTTCCAACAGATGTTGCGTGTGGTATTCGATTTCGCGCAAATCAAGGAGCTGATCCGGGGAAAGGAACGTGTAAGCAGCACCTGATTCGCCTGCGCGACCCGTACGCCCGATTCGATGGATATAATCCTCGGGGGAGTCGGGCACGTTGAGGTTCACGACATAGCTTACATCGGTGATATCGATGCCACGCGCCAGGACGTCGGTGGCAACCAGCACGTCTATCTTGCCCTCGCGGAAGTTTTTCAGCGCGCGGTCGCGTTTGCCTTGATGCTTGTCTGCGTGGATGCTGTCGGCTTTTACGCCCGCATCCTTCAAACGCGTGGCGCACGAATCTGCGGATTGCTTGGTGCGGGTAAACACGATGACGCGTTCCGCCCCTTGCTCTTTGAGCAAGGCAACAAGGAGATCCTGTTTCTGGCGCTCTGAAACAGGCAGCAGGTATTCGTTTACCGTGTCGGCGGTTTCACCCTTGTGGGCGATCTCGATAACCTCTGGATTAGCTTGTACGAGTTTTGCTTTCGCTTGAACGTCGGGCGTTAAGGTGGCGCTGAACAAGAAGGTTTGACGTTCTTTGGGCGTCATGCGCACGATTGAGTTCACAGGGGGCCAGAAGCCCATGTCCATCATGCGATCGACTTCGTCAAGCACAAGATAGTGGATGCTTTCCAGGGAAAGAAGGCCCTGCTGCGCCAAGTCAAGCAAGCGTCCAGGGGTGGCAATAAGCACATCGCAGCCCTTTTTGAGCTTTTCTACCTGGGTAGAATATTTTTTACCGCCAATTACGGTAAGCGTACGGAACTTGGTGGTTTGCGCGATGGCGCTAGCGCATTCGGAAATCTGCTGAGCCAGTTCGCGTGTCGGCGCCAAAATCAACGCGTAGGGGCCCTTTTTGGGTCGCTTTGAGCCGAAGTGACGCACCATTTGATCGAAGATAGGAAGCAGATAGGCGAGTGTCTTTCCTGTACCGGTTTGTGCGGCAGCCAGGATGTCTTTTCCTTCGATTCCCGGTGGAATGGAAAGCGCCTGTACAGGGGTAGGTTCGGTGAAGCCAAGATTCTCAATGGCTTCCAATGAGGGCTTGGACAAGCCAAGCGTATTAAAAGTTGAGATAGTCATGCCTTTCAGTGTAGGGGACGGAAGGGCAATAGTCTATGCGGAAGATAAGCAATGGTATACTTTCCCAATGCATCCAACGCCGTTTGAGTGCGGCTCAATCACCCTTACGAATCAAACGAAAGAGGCACTGTTCGTTATGAGCTCTAATAGTTTTGAAGCAAGCCAGAAGCGCAGCGAGGCAATTCGCGCCGACCTTGAAGTAAATCCCGGCAAGTACACGATGCTTACGGGCGACCGTCCTACGGGTCGTTTGCATCTGGGTCACTATTTCGGCACTATCAAGGAACGCGTTGCGCTGCAGAACAAAGGCGTTACCACGCGAGTCATCATCGCTGATTATCAGGTAATCACCGATCGCGATACCACGGACAACATTCAGGACAACGTTCGCAACATGGTTATTGACTATCTCGCATGCGGCATCGATCCTGAAAAAACGATGATCTTTACCCATTCTGCGGTCCCTGCTTTGAATCAGCTTATGCTCCCGTTCCTTTCTTTGGTATCCGAGGCAGAGCTCCTTCGTAACCCCACGGTTAAGGCCGAGCAGGAAGCATCGGGCCATGCCCTTACCGGCCTTCTCCTTACTTATCCTGTGCATCAGGCATGCGATATTTTGTTCTGCAAGGGCAATATCGTACCCTGTGGCAAGGATCAGCTGCCTCATATCGAACAGACCCGCCAAATCGCTCGTCGTTTTAACGAGCGTTACGGCTACGTGTTCCCTGAGCCTGAAGGCCTTCTGAATGACGATGCGCCCGAGATTCCCGGTTTGGATGGCCGCAAGATGTCGAAGAGCTATGGCAATGCCATCAGCCTTTCTTTTACGGCAGAAGAAACCGCCAAGATCATCAAGAAGTCCAAGACCGATTCCGAGCGTTTCATCACGTTCGATAAGGAAAACCGCCCCGGCGTATCTGCGCTTCTTACCACGGCAGCCTTGTGCACGGGTCGTACTGAAGTGGAAATTGCCGAGGAAATTGGCAACGGGGGTTCGGGTACGCTTAAGAAATACGTCACCGAAGCGGTTAACGAGTACCTTGCTCCTATCCGTGAGCGTCGTGAGGCAATTGCCGCAAAGCCTGGCTATGTTGAAGAGGTTCTGCATGAAGGCAATCGCAAAGCGAATGAAATCGCCAATACAACTTTGGACGAGGTTCGCGAAGCCATGCACATGGTTTACTAGGGTTTCGATTCACGCTTAAAAACAGCTGGGCGTACAAAACGGCTGAGCATGAAAAAGCGGCTAGGCATATGCGCCTAGCCGCTTTTTGTTAGTAAATATCGTGTAATGTCGAAGACACAGCGGGCGGATAAATTCCCAAACATCACGGTAAGCGTGAATTACCATGTTTGCAGGGTGCTGCAACGGCTGTGAGGGATCTTTGCGCGTTAATGTGTCGATCCTTGGGAATGAAGGTGGCAAAAGCGGTAAAGTACGCTAGAATAATCAATCGCAGCTTCTGACGAAGCTGCCGCATCGGGCCCATAGCTCAATGGTGGAGCAGGGGACTCATAATCCTTTGGTTCTCGGTTCGAATCCGGGTGGGCCCACCATCAGGAAACATTGGCCGTCACTTCGAGTGGCGGCTTTTTTATTTGAGCGTCCTTCTTTGATGTGAGCGATATTGCGCGCATCAAAGTGCTGCTGCATTCTAAAGCTATATATACTTGCAGCTTTTGATCTGTTGGCTATATGCAGCCCGTTTGCTGGTTTATGCAACCCTCATTCTGACGGTGCTTGCTCTTTTCTTTGAAGCGGAAGCAGTTGGCAATTGCGCAAAAAATAAGCCACCTGCGATGACGCAGGTGGCTTATATAACCGATGGATGGAATGCGGGGTTATTTAACTTCTTTACGGAAACGCTTAGCCTTTTTAAGCGATGGGCGTTCTTCGTCGATTTGCTTCATCGTGATAATGGTCATAACGATGAGTACGATGTTGATAAGGCATGCAGGGCTGATGATGTGAATCATGAAAAGAGCAACAAGCTCAATAGCGATAGAAATGCCCAGCAGAGCGTACATAAGGCCGTTTACAAACCCATTGCTAGCGCGGTCGTACATCCAAGCAAAGCCCTTAAGATTGAGGATTACGCTAGCTACAGCGGTCCATAGGCAAACCAGTGCCTCAATGCGGACAAGGGTAGCAAGACGATAGCCGTTGTATTCCCAACCGCCAGTAGCACGAAGCTCCCAGTCGGTAAACGTTTCGCCGGAAAACCAACCAAGCAACGTGCAGGCAAGACCCCAAACCAAAAGGATCATTGCGTAGATAAAGTAAGCATTCCAAATATGATGCATCTTGGTGCGAAGGGGAGTCATAGGGTAGCCATCGTCACCGATCTTGGTGCCATCCTCTGTGTACCAGATTTCCAGAGGTTTTTTCTGGGGCTTTTCTTTTTCCTTCTTTTGTTTGTCCTTCTTATTGAAAAGTGCCATGTACAGCCTTCCTAAAAGGGTGACGCGAAAATACTGAGCTTCAATTCTATATGAACCTCGGATAAGTACAGTCGAGCGAGTGCTCTTATCCGAAGAAAGACAGAACTTACAGTAAGGGATTCATGCCGATGCAAAAGCGGCAGGTTATAGCCGTATAAGGATGCAACCCGTTGCTTTCGTATATGGAGAAGTGGACTAGGTAGATAATCAGCCAACGTGATTTTGCGTCTTGGCAACCTGGTGATTTTGGGCAAAACAGGATGCTTGATGTCTCGATAGAGTAGGGGGGGGCAGTCAAACGTGCGCTTACAAAAAAAGGGGAAGCATTTGCTTCCCCTTTTCCCGGAATCTAGCCAAGATAACTCTTGGTTGAAAGAGTCAGAACTAGTCGAGCTTAGAGCCAGCGATCCAGGTCTGGTACTCGAGAGTACCGTCATGATCCTCAACGCCCTTAGCGATGGTGATGCGCTGTACGGTAGGAGCGCCTTCCTCAAGCCACATAGCGCGGCAGTCGCGATAAAGGAGTTCGGTAGGACCATAAGGAGAATCCTCGAAGTAACCGTCGCCACCGAAGATCTCGAGCATCTCGTCGGAAACGAGACGAACGGTGTCGATGGAGAACAGCTTGCAGATTGCAGCCTTCTCGGATACGTACTCGCCGTTGTTGTCCAGATCGAAGTCATCGCAGAAGTCGATGATGGTGCAGCGAAGAGCATGGATCATCATCTGCATGTTAGCGAGCTTTACGCGGATAGCCTGACGCTTGATGATCGGCTTACCGAAGGTAACGCGGTCGCGAGCACGAGCGATAGACATCTCGAACATACGCTGAGAAATACCGAGGTTAGAAGTTGCGATGTGTACGCGGGAAACCGCGAGAGAGTGCATAGCAACCTTCATGCCCTCGCCACGCTTGCCGAGCATCAATTCGGGCTCGAGCTCAACGTTGGTGAACTTGAGGCCGGTGTGACCGGAGCCACGGCAGCCCATCATGTGAGGCATAGGAACGAGTTCGAAGCCAGGACGATCCATAGGAACGAAGAAGGCAGACAGACGATCGTCGCCCTGCTTGTCAGGATCGGTTACGCAGATTACGTAAGAGAACTGAGAGCAGTCGGTGTGAGAAATGAGCCACTTCTCGCCGTTGAGGATCCACTTACCCTTTTCTTCGTCCCATACAGCGGTGGAGTGCAGGTCAGCACCGGTGCCGCCAGACTTCTCGGTCAGAGCGAAGTTGGTGAAGATGGTCTTGTCCTGGAAGAGAGGCATGTACTTCTCTTTGATCTCGGGCTGACCGAAATCGTTGAGGATGCGCCAGTTCAGGTCAGATGCATAGTGCATGTGCATACGCATGCCCGAAGGACCACGGGAGAACTCTTCCTGAACCTGCAGGATTTCCTTCTCGGAGAGGCCCCATCCACCGTACTCTACAGGGAGAGAATAACGATAGATGTCGTTGTCGATGTTGGACTGGTAGAACTTCTCGGGGAACGTGTTGGTTACCTCGATCTCCTTCTGCCATTCGGTGTAAGGACCTTCGACCATGTCGCGAACCTTCTTGAGGTACGCCTTAAACTGCTCGTCGGTGATGGTTGCATTCGGATTCATAAACCCTCCTAATCGGTTTGTGAATGGAACCTTTCGGTTCCTGATTAACCCTTATGCGGCAGATTCCGGATATTCCGCTACAAGCAGTTTAGCATTCTCGCGTTAAGAGGTGTCCAATAGGATATGCACAATCTAAAAACTTCTATCTATAGGCTTGCTCTATCGTTCAATTTTGAGTAATTTCACTCGACAGCGCTTCACCTCGCAAGATGTTTTATACATAAATTAGTAGTAATTCCAGACGGTTCAATTCACTAGTTTTTATTGACTATTCGTGATCACGTTCACATACATTTACGGAAATGGCATCAGGGCTGAAAATCAATAGATCTGCCCTATGGAAATCTGCAAGATGAATCGGTAATTTTTTACTCCATCTATCTTTTTCCTATTGGACAGCTTTGTTCTTGCGATTAAACTCAACTACAGCAGAAAGTCCGTTTTCTGGCATGCAATCATGTCAGAACTAGTTCGTTTGCCCTTGGAAGGGGCGGGCGAGGAGAAGGAGAAGATTATGGATTTTGCTCTCACCGACGAGCAGGAACTTCTTGTTGAGTCCCTCAAGGAGTATGCAGACCGCTACTTCGACGATGAGTCCGTACGTCAGATGTATGAAAACCATCAGGTTAGCGCCGAGGCCCAGGACGCATATCGCGACGCAGGCTTCCCCTTCATGGGCCTTCCCGAAGAGGTTGGTGGCATTCCTACGGACCACGTAACTCTGGGTCTCATGACCGAGAAGCTCTATGAGTTCACTGGTGCTATGACTCCCTTCATGACCGGTATGCTCGCTTGCGCTGACCTTGCAGAGTTCGGCACTCCTGAGCAGTCCGCAGTTATCATGGAAGAGTACGAGAAGTCCGGCCAGTCCGTTGCTGCTCTCTGCCTCTCTGAGCCCGCTGCTGGTTCCGACAACATGGGCATGACCATGACCTCTAAGAAGCAGGCTGATGGTACGTATGTCCTGAACGGTCAGAAGACTTGGGTTACCAATGGTGCTGACGTTCCTTACTACATCGTTATCTGCAAGGACGAGGAACCTGCTCGCGAAAACAACAAGATGTCTCTCTGGCTTGTTAAGCGCGAGACCGAGGGTGTTTCCACCGCTCACCTGACCAAGCTTGGTCAGCACACCGTTCCTTTCGTTGACGTATTCTTCGACAATGTTGTTGTTGACGAGTCCCAGCGCATTGGTGAAGCTGGTGCTGGTTGGCTGCTGCTCATGAAGAACTTCGAGTTCGAGCGCTGCCTCGTTGTTGCTCAGGGTCTTGGCCTTGCTCAGGCTGCTCAGAACGATGCTATCGCTTACGCTAAGGAGCGCATCGCTTTCGGTAAGCCGATCATCACCAACCCCCGTGTTCAGGGCCTCATCGAGCAGAACGAAATCATGCTTCAGCAGACCCGTCATTGGCTGTACTATTGCCTCTGGAAGCTCGATCAGGGTCAGTCCATCAACGCTGACATCGCTATGCTGAAGTCTTGGGGTACTCGTGCTCATCTTCAGATCGCTGATAATGCAATTGAGGTATACGGCGGCCTCGGTTATACTGAGGAAGTTCGTGTTGGTCGCATTTGGCGTGACCTTCGTGGTAATATGCTCGCTGGCGGTACGTGTGAGGTTATGGACTACATCGCCGGTCGTGCAATTCCTAAACTGTATAAGTAACCCTACGCGCACTGCTGCACGTAACTCCCGTTTGTATAGGTAATACAAGGAGAATAGGAGCAAGAAAGTTATGAAAATTGTTGTCGCAGTTAAAGTAGTAGCTGACGACCAGGACATCTTCGTCGCTGGCGATCGTACGCTTGACTACTCTAAGGCTCATCAGGTCATCAGCTCTTACGACAAGAACGCTATCGAAGCTGCAGCTCAGCTCGCTGCTGCTAACGACGGTACCGTTACTGTTATCAGCGCTGCAACCTCCAAGGCTACCGACGCTAAGCTGAAGAAGGATATCCTTTCTCGCGGCGTTGACGAGCTCATCATGGTTACCGATGATGCTTTGGCAACCGCTGACTCCTTCGCAACCGCTCAGGTTCTGAAGGGCATCGTTGAGGACAAGGTTTCCGATTACGACCTGATCCTCACTGGCGACGGTTCCGCTGACTTCTATGCTGGTCAGGTAAACGTTCAGCTCGCAGCTGCTCTTGGTGTACCCACCATCAACGAAGTTACCTCTATCGCTGCTGAAGGCGACAAGGTTGTTGTTGAGCGCACGCTCGAAGATGAAGTTGAGGAGATCGAGGTTCCCCTCCCCGCAGTTATCGCTGTATCTCCTTCCATCGGTGAGCCTCGCATCCCTGGCATGCGTGAGATCCTCGCAGCTGGCAAGAAGCCTTCCACCGTTGACGAGCTTGCTGGTGGCGTAGACGCTAAGATCGAGATCGAGGAGACCAAGGCTCCCGAGCTCGCTCCCCGTAAGCAGCAGATCTTCGAAGAAGGCGACATCGACGCATTTGCGGCGGCTGTTGCTGAGGCACTCAAGTAGAGATAAGGCGGTTCTAAAACATGAAAGCATTTGTTCTTGCAGAATCTACCGATGCTCAGCGCGCTCTCTGCGCTGGTGCTCGTACCATCGCTGACGAAGTAGTACTCGCAGTTGTTAAGGGTGCTCCTCTCACGGGCGTTGCCGACAAGGCATACGACGTAGAGCTTCCCGAAGGCCAGCCCGTTGAGAACGCTGCTGCTGGCGTTCAGGCTGCCTATGAAGCCGCTCAGCCCGACGTAGTGCTCGTTGAGCCTACTCCCCGCAACAAGATCCTCGCTGGTCTTCTTGCTGCTAAGCTCGGCACCGCTGTTGTTTCCGACGTTACCGCATTCGATGGCGACGTTGTAACCAACATGTACTTCGGTGGCCTCGCTGCAAACAAGCAGAAGGCAACTGGCGCTAAGGTTTACACCGTAGCTGGCACCGCTTTCGCAGACGCAGAAGCAACTGGTTCCGACGATGTTGAGACCATCGCTTACGCTGCTCCCGAGAAGGCTCTCGTTCTTCGTGGCACCAAGGCTGTTCCCCGTGAGGGCGCAGACCTCACCAAGTGCGACGTTGTTGTTGGTGCTGGTCGTGGCTTCGCTGAGGAAGCTGACCTCCAGATGGCTCGCGATCTCTGCGCTAAGGTTGGCGCTGAGCTCGGTTGCTCTCGTCCTCTGGCTGAGAACGTTGATTGGCTGCCCCGCAACCTCTACATCGGCGTTTCCGGTCTGCAGCTTGCTCCCAAGGCTTACATTGCTCTCGGCATTTCCGGCCAGATGCAGCACATGGTAGGCGTTCAGGGTGCTGACACCATCATCGCAGTTAACAAGGATCAGAACGCACCTATCTTCAAGCAGTGCGACTACGGTATCGTTGGCGATATCTACAAGGTTCTTCCTGCCTTGATCGAAGCGCTGTAAAAGCGTATTATTGCAGGGCGCAGTTTTCTGCGCCCTGTTTTTTTGTTCACACTCTGAAAGGAACAGCATGTCCGATTTTGACGCGATTGTCGTCGGTGCTGGCTGCGCAGGTTCTGTTGCTGCCTACACCCTCGCATCCGCAGGCAAGTCGGTTCTTGTCGTTGAGCGTGGTCAGTACGCTGGCGCCAAGAACATGACCGGTGGCCGTATCTATACGCATTCGCTGGCCAAGGTATTCCCGAACTATCAGGAAGCTCCTTTGCAGCGCAAGGTTACTCATGAGCGCATTTCGCTTATGTCGCCTGATTCCAATTTCACTATTGACTATGCAGCCCGTGAGCTCGAAGAGGCTGGTAAAGAGTCCTACACTGTATTGCGTGGCCCCTTTGATCAGTGGCTGGCAGAGCAGGCTGAAAATGCCGGTGCTGAATTTATTTACGGCATTGCAGTTGAAGACCTCATTATTGAAGACGGCAAGGTAAAGGGCATTCTCGCATTTGGTGACGAGATTACTTCCGATGTTGTAATCCTCGCTGACGGCGTCAACTCCCTCCTCACTTCCAAGGCTGGTCTTTCCAAGAAGGCTCCTGCTATTCATCAGGTTGCTGTTGGCGCTAAGGAAACCATCGAGCTTCCTGCCGATGTTGTTGAAAGCCGCTTCCTTTGCAATCCTGGCGAGGGCGCTTCCTGGCTCTTCGCCGGTGACTGCTCCAACGGCATCATCGGTGGCGCATTTGTTTATGCTAACCAGGAATCTGTTTCTGTTGGCATTGTAGCCACCATGAGCGAAGTTCTTAAGCAGGACATCCCTGTTTATCAGATGCTTGAGAACTTCAAGAACCGTCCGGAGATCAAGCCTCTCATCGCTGGCGGCAAGACAGTAGAATACTCTGGCCATGTTGTTCCCGAGGGCGGCATCAAGATGATGCCTGAGATCATTGGTGACGGCGTTGTTGTTGCTGGTGATGCAGCTATGCTGTGCATGAACCTCGGCTACACCGTTCGCGGCATGGACCTTGCTGTTGAGTCTGGCGCTATTGCTGCTAAGGCTGTTATCAAGGCTCTCGATGCTGGTGATACCTCCAAGGCTGGTCTTGCTGAGTACAAGACTATGCTCGACAATTCCTTCATCATGCGTGATATGAAGATGTACGAGGATGCTCCTGAATTCCTCGAGAACTGCCCTGGCATGTTCCGTGGTTATCCTGAGATGATCCGCGACATCATGACCCCGCTCTTCAAGGTTGACGGCGAACCTCGCCAGCACGTTATGAAGCTTGCGCTTCCTCCGGTTAAGCGCCAGGGTCTGTTCAAGCTCGCTAAGGTTGCTATGAAGGGAGTGAAGGCACTGTGATCGACATCACTGTTAACGTCGACGAGAAGCTTTCCCTCAACAAGTTTGAGGTCGACGAAGAAAACGCTCATATCAAGATCAAGGAAGGCGTTAAGGCTTCCGATCCTGAGTTCCAGAAGCTCGTTATGTGCTGCCCTGCAGCGCTCTACAAGATGCCCGCTGAGGGCGACGAGCCCATTTTCGACTATGCTGGTTGCCTCGAGTGTGGTACGTGCCGCATGATTTGTGGTGAAACCATTCTCGAAAAGTGGGAGTATCCTCAGCCTACCATGGGCGTTCAGTATCGCTTCGGCTAGGAATTTTTCGCATAAGCGTACAATCGTTTCTTGATTGCATTAGCGACCTACCAACGGTAGGTCGCTTTTTTTATATCTTAGCAAGCAGCTATTCTTCTCTAGGTAATTTTCAATGAGGTCAGATCGGGCTCCATGACATGAGTGCTTTTTTGATGTTTCCAATAAATGGCATGCATTATTAAATATTGCATCAAATTATTAAACCTATAAGCATCAGTTATAATAGGGTTGTATTCGCATTATTCGAATGAATTAGAAGTCTTTAAACGGCAGGTCTAACATAAATACGTCTTGATCCGTCGTTTTCATCAGGGGATCTCGCATGGTTCAAGCATTCCATTGAGGGAAAAGAGAGAGGAAGGGGAAGTTATGAGCGCAGCAAAGCAAGCAACTAAGTACTTGTTCGCAATTGCGACAGTGTACATGTGTTATTTAACACACGGCGTTCAGGCGATTATCTTCAGTCAAAACCAGGTGAACTTCTACACGCAATGGGGTTTCACCGACGCAACGGCAGGTGCCGCTGCGGTATCAACAGCAATCATGTGGGTTGGAATTGGTAAGTTCATTAGTGTTTGGATCGGAGGCGAAATCTCTGACCGCATTGGCCGTAAGATCATGGCAGTTGGCGGTGGTGTTCTTTACATCATTTCGTTCGTGATCATGCTCGTTACCGACAACGCTACGGTCGCATGTGTGGCAGGTTTCCTTTCCGGTGTTGCCACTTCTGGTTTCTGGGATGGTTCGCTTTACCCTGCAATTGCTGAAGCAAATCCCAAGTATTCTGCATCTACCACGATCGGCATCAAGCTGGTTATCTCCATTTCCGGTATCGTTTATCCTCTGTTCGTGGCTATGAACAGTGGTGCTAACTGGCACATCAACGTTATGATTCCTATCGTGATGTCCGTTATCGCTACCATTATGGCAATCTGCACTCCGTTTATTTATGACGACGAGCGCAAGATCGCAGCCTCCGACGGCGATGAAGAGGGCGCAAAGAACAAGGCTCAGGAAGAAATCCAGGCAGCCAAGGACGCTATGCTCGAGCAGCCCAATGCTATGGTTAACGCTTGCACGCTGTTCTTCGGTTTCCTAATCATGTTCATCATGTACGGCGCACAGCAGTACACCAAGCAGTTCGGTATCACCAACCTTGGTCTTGATGCAACCACCGCAGCAGGCTTGACTTCGATCTATACTACTGGTTCGGTAATCGCTGTATTGTTCTGGGCTTGGATGATGGGTAAGCTTCGTTGGACCCCGATCAAGGTTATCCTGATCGACTCCATCTTGGCTGCTTGCGCATTGGCTTTGGTTATCATCGCTCTGCCTCTCAACCTTGGCGCAGGCGTTGTGTACGTGGCAATCGCCGTTCTCGGTTTCTCCGCTGCTGGCGGTATGCTTCAGACGGGCGTTACGCTTCGTCAGATGATGTGCCCCGGTCCTCGTGGTCGTAACGTAGGTATGTACTACACCTTCATGGGCTTCGCATCGGTATTCCTGCCCTTCATCGTTGGCAGCATGACCAAGTCCGTTGGCGAGGGTAGTGCAGTTTGGATCATGATGGTTCTGCTCCTCGTTGCAGCAATCGTAAGCATCTGCATGTCCCTGTATGTAATTTCTCGCTTCAAGAAGCAGTTCGGTTACAGCGCCATGGAAAAGATGCACGACTAAACACATAGCGTTCATGAGAATATTCATGTGCTGATGGAAGGGCTCCAGGAAACTGGAGCCCTTTTCGTTTTGAGTCGCAATGACTGCCGCGATAAACGCAGTAACCGAAATGATGCATGATGGTATAGCGATATGGAGATGCACTAATGAGTGTTATACCGATCATAGAATTGAACTTGTTGGCATAAAGCAAAAGAATGGCTTATAGGTTAAGCTTGATTTATCGGATTTACGCTATAATTAGCATCGTTTTGTCTTAGGTGGAGGCGCGTAGAAGCATGAATCTGTCCCAGCTTTATTATTTTCGTAAACTGGCCGAATTGCAGCACTATACAAAAGCTGCCAAAGAGCTTTTCATTACGCAACCCACCCTTTCTGGCTCCATTTCCTCTCTTGAGCAAGAGTTGGGCGTTTCCTTATTCCAAAAAGCTGGGCGTAATGTGGAACTCACTAAGTACGGTGCGGAGTTTCTTAAGTACGTAAATGCTTCGCTGGAGCAACTGGATAAGGGCATTGCCATAATGAAGGGATATTCTGGTGAAGGTGATGGCGGCGTGATCGATCTTGGTTGCATCATTACGCTTCAGACGGAGTATCTTCCTCGCCTGCTGAACGGCTATTCGACGGTTAACGAGCGAAAAACCGAATTCAACATCAACCAGAAGCCTTCTCAAGATTTGCTTTCCGGCATTGTTGAGGGGAAGCATGATGTTGCCTTCTGTGCTTTTGATGCCGGTTTCAGCGATAAGCTCCATCGGATTCCTGTTGTTGAGCAGCGCTTGGTCGTTGCCATGAGCCCGTCTTCTTCTTTGGCATCTAAGCCATACTTGACGCTTAGCGATCTGAAGGGCGAGTCCCTTATTACCTATCGGGGTGAAGTGCCTCTTGGAAAATCGGTGAAGAATTTGCTCGATGGGTTTGAAATCGACGATGTTCGCTATGTGTATGAGGATGAGTCTATACTTGCGGGTTTTGCTGCAAATGGCTCTGATCTGGCATTGATGCTTGACACATTTTTCCCTCACACGATGGAAGACATTGTCGTAAAGCCCTTGTACAACAACGAGCTGGAAAAACGTCAATACTGCCACACGATCTATCTCGTTTATTGCGATAAGAATTATCGTCCGTACTGCGTGGAACACTTTATTGAGTACGTACGTGGGCATCAGCTCGATCGATCTGCCTCACCGAGCATTTACATCGATTAGGGCTGCACCGGTCTTGTTTTCGCGTGAAGCATGCAGTCGAGCCGGGTTGTAGATTGCTTGCGAAGCGGAATCTTGTGAACATGAGTTGCGCCGTTGTTTGCGTTTTCATGCGCGGTTTGTAAGTATGCCCCGGCACGCTCGGTTGCATTGTTCGCATACGGTACAATAAATCGTTATGATTTTACAGCTTGAACACATCACCAAATCCTTTGGTTCCCGCGTCCTGTTTTCGGACGTCACTTTTCGTTTGGAAGAGTACGATCGTCTTGCCCTTGTTGGCCCGAATGGCGCTGGTAAAACCACTATGCTCAATATCATTACCGGCAAAGAGGATGCCGATGATGGTCGCATTATCTTGGCGAAGGGCGCAAAACTCGGATACCTAGAGCAGGAAGCCATTGAAATGGGGGAGCGCTCTATTTTCGAAGAGGTGCTTTCTGCTCAGCACGAAATCTTGAATCAAGAACGCCACATGCGCGAACTGGAAACTTCGTTGGGTGAAAACCCCACCGAGCAACAGCTTGCCTCATACGGGCGCGCCCGTGACCAGTATGAGGCTATGGGCGGTTACCAACTTGAATCGCGCGTGCGCTCGGTTCTCTTCGGCTTGGGCTTTGGCGAAGACGATATGGATCGCATGACTTCCGATTTTTCCGGTGGTTGGCAGATGCGCATCGCATTGGCAAAACTCCTTACGCGCAATCCCGAAGTGCTCCTTCTTGACGAGCCTACCAATCACCTTGACCTTGAAAGCGTGAAGTGGCTGGAAGGCTTCTTGCGCAGTTATTCGGGAAGCGTGATTGTGGTAAGTCACGACCGCGAATTTCTGGACAACATGGTTGATCGCGTTGCCGAGATCGATTTGGGTCATGTCCAGCTCTATAAAGGCAATTACTCTGCTTATTTGACGCAACGTGAAGAGCGTCTTGAATTGCTGCGCGAACAAGCGCAGAAGCAGCAAGAGGAAATTGCTCACATGGAGGCCTTCATCGAGCGTTTTCGCTATAAGGCAACGAAAGCCAAACAGGTGCAGGATCGTGTGCGCAAGCTTGAGAAAATGGAGATCATCCAGGTACCCCCTGAGCGCAAGAGCGTACACTTCAATTTCCAACAACCACCACGTACGGGCGATCTGGTGGTGGAAACTACGGGCTTGTGCAAGTCGTTTGGATCAAAGACGGTCTACGATGGCCTTGATCTGTCTTTGTACCGTGGGGAAAAGGTCGCTTTGGTCGGTCCGAACGGTGCGGGAAAGTCTACCCTGCTTAAGATGATCGCAGGCGCCCTAGAACCTGATGCTGGTACGATTAAATATGGTGCCCATGTGAGCAAAACGTACTTTGCTCAGCATCAGCTCGAGGAGCTGCATCCTGGCAATACCGTTTTTGAGGAGCTGGATGGCGCAGCGCCTGGTTGGAGCATTTCCCAGGTCCGAACGCTGTTGGGTGCCTTTTTGTTCCAGGCAGATGCGGTAGACAAAAAAGTGTCCGTTCTTTCTGGTGGCGAAAAGTGCCGCTTGGCTTTGGCCAAGATGCTTGTTGCCCCACGCCCCCTGCTTTGCCTTGACGAACCTACGAACCACCTTGATATCGCGAGCGCTGATATCCTGGAGCAGGCTCTGAAGCAGTTCGAGGGAACCATCCTTCTTATTACGCACGATAGGCACCTGATTCGATCCGTAGCCAATCGCATCATCGAGGTGAAGCCCGGTCAGGTAACCTCGTTTGCGGGTGACTACGATTACTACCTGTACAAAACTGGGCAGGAGGATACCCGTAGCGCGGTCGACGGCATGCAAGAGCGTCCCGCCAAGGCGGCGCCTGCCGCTGCTTCCTCTGCGGCGTTCGCGAAAGCTTTTTCGAAAGAAGGGGCATCAAAGAAGCCCATGACGGCACCTCGTGGTTCTGCTCCTAAAACCAAGGAGCAAAAACGCGCAGAGGCAGAGGCCCGCAATCGCGCTTATGCCGCACTGAAGAATCAGCGTAAGCGAGTGAAGGAGCTCGACAAGATCATTGAGCGTGAAACCGCTCGCATGGAAGAGATCATGGCTCTGTTGGCCGACCCTGATTTTTACACGAACGAAGACTCTTCGAGCGATGTCATAGCTGAGCATGCGAAGTTGAAGCAATCGCTTTCCGCTCACGAGGAAGAGTGGATCGTGCTTTCGGAAGAAATCGAGGAAGAGATGAACAAAGGACTCGATGCATAATGGCGCTTGATCTGCATGTGGTTCTATTTGAGCCGGAGATCCCCCAGAATGCGGGCAACATTGCCCGTACCTGTGCATGCACGGGTGCAACGTTGCACCTGGTGGAACCAATGGGATTTCGCTATACCCAGCGCAACCTTGCCCGTGCCGGCCTCGATTACTGGGATAAAGTGACTATCGTTCGTCATCCTTGCGTAAGCCAGTTCCTGAAGGAGCACAAAGGCAAGCGCATGCTGTTCTTTACGGGGAATACCAGCCGATCCTTCTATCGTGAGGATTTGACCGATGCCGGCGAACTCTATTTGGTGTTTGGTCGCGAGAGTCGAGGCATTGACCCAGAGGTGCTCGATGCCCATGCGGAAGAATGCGTCCGTCTTCCCATGCGTGAGAGCTTGCGTTCTTTGAACCTTTCCAACGCTGTTGCTATCGGTGTATATGAAACGTTGCGCCAAAATGCGTTTGAGGCGCTTCTGTAAGCATGTCGTATCGTGTCCGCATAGAAAGCTTCGAGGGTCCTTTCGATCTGCTTCTGTATCTGGTCAGCCGCCAAAAAGTGAGCATCGGCTCTATCTCCCTTTCGGAAATCACCGACCAGTATTTGGCAGAAGTGCAGCGTATGCGCAATGTCGATCTGGATGTGGCGAGCGACTTCCTCCTCGTTGCTTCGACGTTGCTGGAAATCAAAGCAGCAAGCTTGCTGCCGCATGAAGAAGCTGAAGATGCTCCCGAAGAATGTGAGGAAATGTCGGCGAGCGAAATGCGCGATGCGCTGGTTGAGCATTTGCTGGAATACAAGAAATTCAAGAACGCGGCAACTGCTTTGCAAGGTCGCTTTGAAGCGGAGTCCCGCGTTCATACGCGCCCCTTTGGTCCCGACCGATCTTTCCTTACGCTGGTGCCAGATTACTTGGAGGGCATCAAGATCGAGCGTTTAGGTGAGCTGTGCGCGAGCTGCATTGCCCGCCGTGATGTGTTCCTGCTCGAATCCGAGCATATTGCCGCAAAGGTAATTCCCGTTGAAACGCAGGTTCGCACGGTGTTCGATAGGGTGTGCGCCAACGGAAGCGCAAAGTTTTCCGATTTCATTTCGGCTGATGATAGCCCGCACCTAATCGTGGTGACGTTTTTGGCCATGCTGGAACTGTTCAAACGCAATATGGTGAGCTTGAAGCAAGACGATTTGTTTGGGGATATTTCCATTACCTACGTTGAAGGGGCAAGTGCCCAAATCTTGGATGACGGCGAATTCGATTCGGCAGGGGAGGCATGATGCAGGAAGATCAGAATAACGAGCAGGAATCCGGCGACATTACGGCATATGCTGAAGTCGACCAGACATGGCTTATGGGCGCTATCGAGTCGATGCTGTTTGTCACCGACGAGCCTGTCGGTGTCTTGACGTTTGCGGATATGCTGCAAGTCGATCCTGCATGCGTGCAGGAATCGCTTGTGCGTCTGCAGGGGGAGCTCGAGCAAGCCGAGCGGGGAATTCAGCTTCGCGAAGTTGCCGGTGGTTGGCGCTTGTATACGCATCCCCGTTATCACGAGCTCATCGAACGCTATGTTCTTTCGTGGGATACCCGCAAACTTTCCCAAGCGGCATTGGAAACGTTGGCTGTTGTGGCGTATTGTCAGCCCATTACCCGCAACGGTGTTGCTTCGGTTCGTGGCGTGAGCTCGGATAGCTCCATTAACTCCCTGGTGGAAAAGGGCCTTCTCCGTGAAGCGGGAACGCAAGATGCGCCTGGTAATCCGGTGTTGTATGCAACCACCCGAACTTTTTTGGAAAAATTCGGCCTTCGTTCGGTGCGAGATCTTCCTCCGTTGGAGTCGTTTGCTCCCGACGAGGAAACGCGCGCGTTTATCTCCGAGCGTTTGAATGTGGTGCGTCCGGAAGACGAATCGTATTCTCTTGGTGGCGAAGAAGAAGTTGAGGACGACCTTCTGCAGCCTGAGACCATGCAAGAAGCGATGCAGACGATGCTTTCCGATGCGCTTGCCGCAGGCGTGGGAGCAGTTGAGAAGATCAACTTCGATGAGTTGGTATTCGATGAGGATGAATAGAGGCTAACGTGCAAGAAAACGAACAGGTTGGTCAAGTGCGCCTGCAAAAGTTCTTGGCACGAGCCGGCGTTGCGAGCCGTCGCGCATGTGAGAAGATCATTGAGGCGGGGCGAGTTTCCGTAAATGGGTGCGTGGTAACTGAGCTTGGCACCAAGGTCGATCCTTCTGTCGACGAAGTGAGTCTAGACGGGGCTCTTGTTTGCCAGCCAAACCAGGCGGTTACGCTGATGCTCAATAAACCAGCAGGTTTTCTGACTTCCATGAAAGACCCCCAAGGGCGCCCTTGTGTCGCGGAATTGGTTCCTTGCGACGAGATCCCCGGCCTGTACCCGTTGGGACGCTTGGATTATGACACTACAGGGTTGTTGCTGTTTTCCACCGATGGAGAGCTGGGCAATGCCGTTCTGCATCCCTCTCGCCATGTCGACAAAACCTACCATGCCCTAGTGAAGGGCACGCCAAGCGAAAAGGCGCTTGACCGTTTGCGCCACGGCGTTGAGTTGGAAGATGGCATGACTCAACCTGCTGCGGTTTCCCTGATTCGCCGCAAGGGAGGGAATGCGTTTGTGGAGATCACCATCCATGAAGGCAGGAAGCGTCAAGTGAAGCGTATGCTCGAAGCGGTTGGGCATCCTGTGCTTCATTTGCACCGTGAGTCGTTTGGCCCCCTTGAGCTGGGCAGTCTCCCTGAGGGGAAATATCGTGTGCTCAGTTCGCAAGAGGTTGCAGCGCTTGAACGGGCTGCCAGATAGGCGTGGTAGAATCAACCACACAAACAAACCGCTATCAGAAATGGGCAAATTAGCTATGAAGACGCACTTTTCCTCAGTGGCCGTTATCGGTCTCGGACTCATCGGATCATCCTTTGCGGCCATGTATCGCAACGCATATCCCGATGCGCGTCTTGTGGGCATTGACGTTTCCGAGGATGCAGTTAAGGCGGCTCAAGAGCGTGGCTGGATCGACGAAGGCCATGTCTCCAGTGAAGATCTGGGCCCGGTGCTCTGCGATTGTGAACTGGTAATGATCGCAACTCCCGTTCCCGTGGCAAACGAATACTTCCGTATCATCGCTGCCTGTGATTTCAGGGGTGTGGTAACCGATGCCTGTTCGACGAAGAAGATCGTGAGCCGACAAGCACAGGAGCTTTTGCGCTATCCCGAGAAGTATATTCCCGGTCATCCGATGGCGGGCTCCGAGAAAAGCGGCATTGAGGGCGCACGAGAGGATATGTTCAAGGGCGCTCATTGGGTGTTGTGCCCCGACGAGGAAACGTCCCCAGACGATTATGCCAATCTCCATGAGGCACTCGCGGGCCTCGGCGCGCGCGTGGTTTCGTTGCCTCGCGATAAGCACGACGAAGCGGTTGCCATCGTGAGCCATGTGCCGCACTTTGTGGCTTCTTCGCTGGTTGAGCTCGCTGTGCGTCATGCCGACGATCAGGAAGCCCTGTTTCGTTTGGCTGCCGGCGGGTTTAAGGACTCTACTCGCATTGCCGCAGGCTCTCCGGCTCTGTGGACGGGAATCGCCTTCGATAACCGCGAAGCCATCGTGGAGGGGCTTGATGAGGTGCAATCTATTTTGCGTGGCTATGCAGATACGCTGCGCGAAGGCGATAAGGCCGAGTTCACCAAGCTGCTTGATCGAGCGGCTCAAGCCCGTAGGTCTATTCCTGCCAAATGGGTTCCCGCAACCGAAGACTTGCTGGAAGTACGCATCCCGCTTACCAATCGTCCTGGCATTATCGCCGAGGTTACCACTATTGCAAGCCAGGTTGGTTGCAACGTGCAGTCCATCAATATCGATCACATCACGTCTTCGAGCGCTGTTCTCGATATGGTGCTTACCGACGAAGGCGATATCGGAAAGCTATCCACTCAGCTTATCAAGGCTGGTTTCAGCATTTCTTTCAACCCTCTATCTAAGGAGTAGTGGACATCATGAGCGATTCCAATATTACGCGCATCGAGCCTTTGGGCGCTCCTCTTGATGGAGCCGCCCGCGTTCCGGGCGACAAATCCATATCCCATCGCGCAGTGCTTTTTGCCGCTATGGCAGAAGGGACCTCGCGTTTGACGGGGGTTCTTGATTCCGCCGATGTGCGTTCAACCATTGGCGCGGTTTCCGCTTTGGGCGCAAAGGTTTCCCTTGAACGCCAAGTCGACGGCACGTTGGCTGGTGGCGTTACGGGGTGGGGCGCCGAGGGCCCCAAGCAGCCCGAGGGCCCCATTGACTGCGGGAACTCAGGCACCACCTCACGACTTCTTATGGGCATTTTGGCACCGTGGAACATTCGTGTTCAGATCACGGGCGATGAGTCGCTTCAGAAGCGCCCGATGCGTCGTATCATTGCACCCCTGATGAAGATGGGGGTTAGCTTTGAGCCTGAGGCGTGCGAAACTCTGCCGGTAACGGAAATCGGTACACCGAACCTCAAAGCCATCACCTACGATTCGCCGATGGCGTCGGCGCAGCTGAAAACGGCGGTTCTCTTGGCAGGTTTGGGCGCCAAGGGCACCACGACCATCAACGAGCCCGCTGTTTCCCGCAACCACACAGAATTGATGCTGCCCGAATTCGGCGTAAAGGTGGAGCATGCATTTCGTCGTGCTTCGGTTGAAGGTCCCGTTGTGCTTTCCGCTTCCGAGGTTGACGTTCCGGGAGACCCTTCATCAGCGGCGTTTCTGATTTGCGCTGCCCTCCTGAAGAAGGGTAGCTCCATTCAGATCGAGAATGTCAGCCTCAACCCTGGTCGCGTTGGCTTCATACGCACCCTTGAGCGCATGGGCGCCTCCATCGAGGTGCGTTACCTTACCGCAGAAGGCAAAGAACCGATAGGCATTATCGAGGCAACGTACACCGACAGGCTGGTGGGTTGCGAGATTCCTTCGCAGCACATTGCCTCGGAGATCGATGAGATTCCTGTTCTGGCTTTGGTTGCAGCTCATGCTGCCGGAATTACGGTTTTCCGTGGGGTTAGCGAACTCACCAAGAAGGAATCGAATCGTCTTACCGCTATTATCGAAGGCCTGGAAAAGCTGGGCGTGAACGCTTGGGCTGAAAATGACGATCTATATATCGAGGGTCAGCCCGACTTGCAGGTTCCCCAGGGACTTGTGTTCGATTCGCGCAAGGACCATCGTCTTGCCATGACTTGGTCTCTGGTTGGATTGTGCTCCGATACTCCGGTAGACATTATCGATTTCGACAGTGTTTCCGTTAGCTTTCCCACGTTTCTTGAATGCTTGAAAGGATTGGCGTAGATGATCATAGCGATTGACGGCCCCTCGGGTGCAGGTAAGTCAACCGTTGCAAAAGCTGTAGCGAAAGAGCTGGGTTTTTCTTGCTTGGATACGGGCGCTATGTATCGCGCGGTTGCATGGCGTGCACTGCATGATGGCGTTTCCCTAGAAGATACCGAAGCAGTGGGCGCTCTTGCTCATACCTGCACGATCAGCTTTCGCCATGAGCAGGGGGATCCTGTTCCTCGTCGCGTTTTCGTCGATGACGTTGAGGTAACTGGCGCTATCCGCACTGCCGAGATAGATCGATCCGTTTCGGCGGTTTCTGCCGTTCCTGCCGTGCGTCAGGCGTTGGTTGACCAGCAGCGCCGCATTGGCTCGGAGGGGAATTACGTCGTAGAAGGTCGTGATATCGGAACTGAGGTTTTCCCCAACGCCGAAGTGAAGGTGTTCCTTACTGCTTCCGCCGAGGAGCGCGCCCATCGTCGTGTCCGTCAAAACGCCGATAGGGGAATTGGCTCGATCGACTATCAGGAAGTGCTTGCTGATATCATTCGCAGGGACGAACTTGACTCGAGTCGCGATACGGCGCCCTTGCGTCCTGCGAAAGATGCGGTTTTGCTTGATTCTTCCAGTATGCATGTGGAAGAGGTAATTGGCTCTATTTGTGGTTTGGCTCGAGCAAGGATGGCACTTTAATGGCCTTCAACATACATGAAGAGTATTGGGATCGTCCTCTTTCCGGGAACAGCCAGGACAATCGCATTCCCCATGGCATTGCCGTGTTCCTTTCAGGGCTGTTCAGCTTTCTGTGCAAGGTGTTGTTCCGCTTTCGCGTAGAAGGCAAGGAAATCGTGGATGCTTTTGCCGGTAAAACGACTGGTGCCATTTTGGTTTCGCCTCACTATTCGTACCTCGACGTTATCATCATGTTCCTTTCGGTTCGTCCTAAGGGATGGGTGCGCTTGATTGCCCGCGATTCCCTGTTTCGTGCGGGTAAGGGCTTCTTGGGTATGGTTATTTCAAGTGTCGGCGCTTTCCCTATCAAGCGAGGCAGCGCTGACCGAACTGCTTTGAAGCGCGCTTCCCGCATGCTGAAAAACGGTGAATGGGTTGGCATTTTTCCTGAAGGAACAAGGCGCGGTAAAGGAAGTGCTGCCCCAGAATTGCACGGCGGCGCAGCTCTTATTGCCCGAATGGGCAAGGCCCCCCTTATCCCTTTGGGCTTGGAGAATGTGAGCAAGGTGAAGCAGAAGGGGCAACGTGTGCGCTTCCCGCGTATCACGGCGCGTTTCGGTACGCCTGTTGAGCTTTCTTCATTTGACTTCCTCCCTAAAGATGAGCGCATGGACGGTTGCTCATGGTATGTGATGCGTGAAGCGTATGCGCTTACGAGGGGTTGCAAGCCAGAGGAAATAAATATGGCTGAGCTGTTCCCCGATTCGAAGGATTACTCGCAGGTGTTTGCTGAGCATCCCATTCCGGCATTTGATCCTGCAACATTGCCTGACTATTCCGACAAGGAGTAACGTCCATGGGAAAACTCAAAGTTGTGAAGGCTGCCTATGCGGGCGCTTGCTATGGTGTGCAGCGTGCGCTCGACATGACCCTCAAAGCAGCGGAAGCAGGCGGTTCGGTATGTACGCTTGGGCCGCTCATCCATAACCCCGGTGTTGTTGCCGAGCTCGAGGAGCGTGGAATCTGCGTCGCCGACTCGGTCGACAGCATCGATGCGGATGGGGTGGTTATCCGCTCGCATGGAGTGGTGCCCCAGGTTATCGATGACATTGAGCAGCGGGGTTTTACGGTGATCGACGCAACATGCCCGCATGTTATGCGCGCTCAACGTGCTGCGGCGAAACTTGCCAAGGAGGGCCGTCACGTTTTAGTGGTGGGCGAAGCCGGCCATCCTGAAGTGGAGGGAATCTCGGCTCATGCCCGTGTCGCCGGCGGTCAGTGCACCATTGTTGGCTCTCCTGAAGATATACCCTCCGATTTGTCGGGAAGGGTTGGCGTGGTCGTTCAAACCACTCAATCTCGAGAACGCTTCGAGGAGGTTCTAGACGCGCTCGAGGGGCTCCACCTCGACCTTGAAGTGAAAGACACCATTTGCTTTGCGACGACGCAACGCCAGCTTTCCGCCGTCGAGCTTGCAGAGCAGGTGGATGCCATGGTGGTAATCGGGGGACGCAATTCGTCGAACACCACGCGTCTCTTTGAGATTTGCGCGCAGCACTGCTCCCGCGCCCATCATATCGAGCGTGCCGAGGAGATCGACCCGTCATGGTTTGACGGATGCCGCGTTGTGGGTGTGAGCGCAGGTGCTTCCACGCCCGACAATCAAATTGAAAGCGTTGTCCGTTATTTGGGCGAGCTGTAGGTCCTTCTCTTTTCCAAAGGTTGCTTGCTGCTGCCTGTTCTGTTTCTGTTTGGAGTTATTGCTGCGATGCGAACCACCCGATCCCGCCTGAATAAAGGCTTTTCCCTTGAAGACCGTCTTGCCGGGGCCACTCAATCCTATGAGCCGAATCCATCGGGTTGGCGTGGTCGGTGGAGCCAATGGGCTCCCCATGAAGGCTCCCGTGTCGATGCTTATCAGCATGTTGTGCTCGATTTGGGCTGCGGAAAGGGGGAGTACACCGTAGAGTGCGCCGCCGCGCGGCCCGATACGCTGTTTGTTGGCATTGACGTGGATGGCGTATGCGTGGTTCGTTGTGCCGAGCGCGCTATTGCCCAAGGGGTTACCAATGCGGTTTTCGTATTCAATGAGGAAGACCGTGATCTTTCGGACTTTTTTGCGGAAGGAGAACTTTCCGCCATTCTCTTGAACTTCCCCACGCCGTTTCCCAAGAAAAAGAAAGCGCCTTTGCGTCTTACCTATCTGGATCGCCTTATGGCGTATCGTCCGCTTTTGGCAAAGGGCGCACCTTTGCGTTTGCGTACCGATAGCATGCCAATGCATGAGTTCTCTCTCACTCAGCTCGAATTGGCTGGCTACGAATTGCTGTGGAATACCGACGATGTCCGCTCTCTGTTCCCTGAAGAGCCTTGGAGCGGTTACGAGCAGAAACTCGTGGCTCAAGGTGCATCGGTTCATGGATTTGCTGCTGTTTCCGGCCCTGAGCCCGAAGCGGTGCAGCAGACGGCCCCTCTGTCTTTGGTGAGCTATTTGCCTGACGATCTTGAGGATATGGAATATGTTCCCCATGGCATGCAAGGGTGCGTTCGGAATATGCGCGGTCGCAATCGCAATCGCCGTGCTCGCGGCCTGCCCGAATGGAAGAAACCCATCGTGTAGCTCATAGGGAAGGCGTGTTTATCCCGTGCTGCTGATGAGGCGGTCAAATTGCGGGTTCGTGTGAGTGGTATCCTGAACCCTTGATAAAGTTACCTTCAGCAATGTTAGGAGCAAGAATGAGCTTGCCAATCGTGGCCATTGTTGGTCGCCCCAATGTGGGCAAATCCACCTTGGTGAACCGCCTTGCGGAAAACAACGAAGCTATTGTTCACGAAATGCGTGGCGTGACGCGTGATCGTTCTTATCATGAGGCGGACTGGAATGGCCGCGACTTCAAGATCATCGATACCGGCGGTATCGAAATGGGCAGTGACGATGAATTCCAGGGTTCTATTACTGCCCAGGCGCTAACTGCAGCCGACGAGGCAGACGTCATCATCTTCTTGGTTGACGGTCAAACCGGCATCAATGCAGACGATGAGGCTGTTGCCAACATCCTGCGCCGTAGCAAGAAGCCGGTGCTTCTTTCGGTAAACAAACTCGATAACGCAGCCGACGAAAGCGCTATGTGGGAGTTCATGCAGCTGGGCTTAGGGGAGCCGCGTCCCGTTTCCGCCCTTCACGGTACCGGTACGGGCGATTTGCTCGATGAAATCGTTTCGCTGTTCCCCGAGGAAAGCGACGAGGAAGAGGAGATTGACTCCATCAACGTTGCTATTATCGGTCGTCCTAATGCGGGTAAGTCATCTTTGACGAACAAGCTCACCAACAACGATCGTTCCATCGTTTCCAATGTTGCAGGCACCACGCGCGACGCCATCGATACCATGGTGGAGCATGAGGGTCAGTTCTACACTATCGTCGATACGGCGGGCCTGCGTAAGAAGAGCGTTATCGACGAAGATGTTGAATACTACGGCTTCGTGCGTGCTATGCGCGCTATCGATCGCGCTGAAGTTGTTCTTTTGGTGATTGACTCCACTATCGGTCTTACCGACCAGGATCAGCGTGTTGCCGGTATGGCGGCTGAGCGCGGCTGCGCTATGGTCGTGGTACTGAACAAGTGGGACTTGGTGGAAGGTCCGGACGCAAAGGCTGAAGTGCGCGAACGCATTGAAGACCGTCTTAAATTTGTGGGATATGCACCGGTCATCGCCATTTCCGCGCTTTCCGGCAAGAACGTTCAGCGTATCTGGGGCACCATCAACGAAGCGTATGCCAACTACTCCAAGAGCATTTCTACGAGCCGTCTTAACAACTGGCTTCAGGATATTCGCGAATTCGGCCATACCATTTCCAAGGGCAAGCGTATTTTGAAGCTGAAGTATGTTACCCAAACGGGCGTTCAGCCTCCGTTCTTTACGTTCTTCTGCAACCATCCCGACCTGGTTGAGCCTTCGTTTGAGCGTTATCTGGAAAATAGGTTGCGTTCCACGTTTGATTTCACCGGTACTCCAATCAACCTCAAGTTCAAGAAGAAGGATTAACAGTCGATGTTGACGGTTTTGGGTCAATTGGCCTTACTGCTTGTTATTTCGTTTTTGCTGGGTTCCATTCCATGGGGAGTCATAATCTCACGGGTGTTTTATCACACAGATTTGCGTGAGCATGGCTCGGGCAATATTGGTACCACCAACGCCATTCGCACCATGGGAAAAGTGGGTGGATATGCCGTATTCGTCCTCGATTTTGGCAAGGGCATAGTCGCAGGGCTTATTGCTGCGATGTTCGGCACCCAAGTGCTTCCAGGCAATGTGCTTGCTGTTGTGGAATTCGTTCAGACGTTCGGTGGTTCACCGAATCCATTTCTTTATATCGAGCAGGTTTGTCTTGCGGTAGCGTTCCTTGGCTGCACCCTGGGTCATATTTTTTGTCCTTGGTTGGGTTTCAGGGGAGGCAAGGGCATCGCTGTTGCCGTTGGCTGCTTGTTTTCCGCGTTTGGCCCAGTTGGAGCCTTGCTTGAAATCGCGATTTTCGCTGTTCTGGTTGTGGCAACAAAATATGTTTCCGTAGGGTCCATTGCGGCAGCCGCAGCGTGTCCCTTCTTCGCACTGTACTTCTTCTGGGGCAACCCCGTTGCCTTTGTGCTGTGCTTGTTGGTTGGCCTAACCGTGGTATGGGCTCACAGGGAAAACATCGCCCGCTTGCGTGCTGGAACGGAAAACCGGATCGGTTCCAAGAAAAAGGCATAAAGACAGTTCATCTGGCGGGCAGGCAGTTTTGCCTGCCCGCTGTGTTTCGGAATGCCATGGGCATTCTCCAAGGAGGACATATGGGTAAGATCGCGGTAATCGGTGCGGGTTCATGGGGCACTGCTTTGGCTCAAACGCTTGCAGCGGCCGGCAACGAGGTGATCATGTGGGCTCGCAAGCCAGAGGTGGCAGATGCCATTACGAATGAGCACCATAATCCTCGCTATCTGAGCGGCGTAATGCTTTCCGACTCCATTTCGGCAACAAGCAATCTGTATGAATGCGCCGAGCATGCTGAGGCTCTGGTTATCGTCACCCCTTCGCGCTTGATGCGCCAGTTTGCCCAAGATCTTTGCCCCATCGCCGAAAAGGACACCCCTATCGTTATTTGCTCGAAAGGCGTCGAGGAGGGTACGGGGCTTCTGCCTGTTCAGATATTTGAAGAAGTACTGGGGAATGGCGACAGGCTTGCGGCACTTTCTGGCCCTAACCACGCAGAAGAGGTTATCCTCGGCGTCCCCGCCGGTACGGTAATCGCTTCGCGTTCCAGAGCTACCGCACACTATTTCCGTGATTTGTTCACCACGTCGTATTTCCGCTGCTATACCTCTCCCGATTATGTAGGCGTTGAGCTGTGCGCAGCGTTCAAGAACGTTATCGCTATTGCGGTGGGCGCAGCGTATGGCGCTGGTTTCGGCGACAATACCGCCGCCATGATCATGACGCGTGGCATGGCGGAAATGAGTCGCCTGGTGAAAGCCTGCGGCGGGGATGCCCTGACGGTAATGGGGCTTGCGGGCGCGGGCGACCTGATCGCAACCTGCACCTCCGAGCATTCTCGTAACCGTTCGTTTGGCAAAGCGCTTGCTCAGGGCGCCACATTGGGCGGCTTCGAGAAACGAACCCATATGGTGGTAGAGGGCGCTGTTGCCTGCCAGACCATTTGTCCGTTGGCCGAGAAGCACAATGTCGAGCTTCCTATTACCACGGCGGTTCGATCTTTGGTGTGGGAAGGCGCTCCTATCGAGCCTCTGGCGGCCGATTTGTTCAAGCGTCCCTTGACCACTGAATTTTGGGGGCTTGGCGAGGCGGGCGAAACGCGCTGATGGAACGAACGTATTTCATCTATCGCACTCCCATGGGAAGGGTTGCCATTGGGTCGGATGGTGCCGCAATAACCCATTTTGCCTTTGGTCCCGTGCAGTTGGCGGGACGTCATCATGCAACGGCCTTAACCAACCGGGCTTCTAGCGAAGTGCTGGAATATCTCGCTGGAAAGCGTACCGCTTTTGAGGTTCCGGTGCGTGCTGAGGGATCGGCGTTCCAACGTGAGGTTTGGGCGAAGATTTCGGATATTCCCTATGGCGAGACACGCACCTATGCGCAAATCGCAGAAAGCCTTGGTAAGCCCGGTGCTCTGCAGGCGGTGGGGCAGGCTTGCGGCAGAAACCCCATTCCCTTGTTCGTTCCTTGTCATAGAGTGGTTGGATCGAACGGAAAATTGGGGGGCTATGCCTTTGGGCCAACTGTGAAGAAATTCCTGCTCGATCTTGAGGCAAAGAATAGGTAAGTTTTGATGCGTCGCTGCGGAGTGCATGCTGCTTTGTCTGGTTTGACGTAGTGCTGCGTGTAGAATAAGCAGCAAGTTACTTTCAAGGAAAGGGGTTGCCGTGTTCGGTGACATCAAGATCTCTCCCTCTATTCTGTCTGCGGATTTCATGAACTTCGAGCGTGATATCCGCATGCTTGAGCGTGGGGGCACTGATTTCATCCACGTTGATGTGATGGATGGGCATTTCGTGCCAAATCTCACATTGGGAGTCCCTTTTGTCTCGCAGTTGAAGAAGATAACCGATATCCCGCTCGATGTGCATCTCATGATTTCCAATCCCCTCGAGCAGCTTGATTGGTATTTGAAGGCTGGGGCAGATTGGGTTTCGGTTCACATGGAAGCGCTTCATGGGGAAGGCGAGGTGCGAGAGTTCATTCAGCGGACTCGCGAGGCTGGAGTGCATCCGGCGCTAACCTTGAAGCCCGATTACCCCGTCGAAGAGCTGGAGCCTTATATTGCCGAGGTTGATATGGTTCTGGTCATGAGCGTATTCCCCGGCTTTTCCGGCCAGTCCTACATTGAGGGCAGCGAGGACCGTGTGGGCAAAGTTGCCGAAATGGCGAAGCGCTTGAATCCCGATCTTCTTATCGAAGTTGATGGTGGGATTAGCGCTGGACGTACGGCCGGCATGGTGTGCGCTCAAGGCGCGGATGTTTTGGTTGCCGGTTCTGGTGTATTCAAAGCGGAAAACCCCGAGGCGGCCATCGGCATTCTGCGCAATGCTGGAGCGGAGGCTCGCTAATGAACAAACCTGTTTACTTGGATTGGGCGGCAACAGCGCCGCTTTGCAAGGATGCTGCCGCTGCCATGACCCCGTATCTTCAGGCGGGAATCGATGGGCTTGTTGCGGGCAACGGCAACGCCAATTCCCTCTACGAGGTTGGTCGTACGGCATTCCGCGCACTTGAGCAGGCGCGCGAAGATATAGCCCGATCTATCAAGGCGCGTCCTGATGAGCTGACGTTCACCTCCGGCGCCACCGAGGCAGACAATGCCGCATTGTTCGGCATCGTTGATGCCGCGATGGCTCGTGCCGAGCAGGAAGGCGATCGCGAATGCGTTCCTCAAATCGTGGTTTCCTCCATTGAGCACGATGCCGTGCTAAAGGCTGCGGAAACGTTGGGCCATTGGGGTGCTCAGGTAACCTATGTTGAGCCCGATTCCTCTGGTCACATTACCTCCGATGCTTTGGAGGAAGTGCTCACCGATAGGGTTTTGCTTGTGTCCATCATGGCGGTCAACAATGAAGTGGGCAGCGTTATGGATATTCCTGCTCTTGCCGCCGTTGCGCACAGGGCGGGAGCTCTCTTCCATGTGGACGCAACCCAGGCATTCGGCAAGATTCCCGTTTCGGTGAAGGAATGGGGCGTTGATGCTCTTTCCATCTCCTCGCATAAAATCGGGGGACCGAAGGGCATGGGCGCTTTATACCTTAAGGCTCGTACCCCATTTACGGCCCAGATCGTGGGCGGTGGACAGGAGTCGGGGCGTCGAAGCGGTACTCAGAATGTTATGGGGGCAGTCGGGTTTGCTGCTGCTGTGCGTGCGGCGCTTGCGAATTTGGATGAAAATGCGCAGCGTTTGCGTGCCTTGCGCGACGAGTGCTATGCGCGCCTTCTCGAGAACCCTAAGGTAAAAGCCGCCATTTCGGTGGAGCCGGGCACTAAGGCGTTTGCTCCCCACGTGGTAAACGTGCTCGTTGGGGGCGTGGAAAGCGAAACGCTTATCCTGCAGCTTGATAGGCGTGGATTCTGCGTATCGGGCGGTTCGGCCTGCTCGTCCCATTCCCTTGACCCTTCGCATGTTCTCAAGGCCATTGGCGTTAGCCGCGATGATGCGCTGGGTTCGCTTCGCATTTCTTTGGGCAACACCACCACAGCAGAAGAACTCGATGCGTTCATCGAAGCGTTCAATGAAGTGGTTGGCTAAGTTGATACGATAAGGACGAAAGGAAACGAGGGCGCCTACGGGTGCCCTCTTCATTGTTGCAGGAGATTGCATATGGAATTGGTAACCCAGCACACCCATACCGATATGACGAATCACGGCCATGCGCCCATTGAGGAGCTTGTTGCCCGCGCCCATCAGGTGGGAATTACGAATATTGCCGTTACGGAGCACTATCCGCTTACGCTGCAGGTTGATCCGCGCGACTATGTTTCAATGCCTGCGGATCGCTTGCCGGAGTACTTTGAGCGTGTTTTGGCGCAGCGTGCAAAGTACCCCGACATGGAGGTGCTGGTGGGATGCGAGCTCGATTGGCTTGGCGAAGGCGAAGATCGCACGTTCGCTCCTGATGAGTTCGACCGATTCGATATCGTGCTGGGATCGGTTCATTTTCTTGATCTGTGGCCTTTTGACGATCCCGCTCAGCGCGGCTACTGGGACGAGGTGGGCCCTGACTACATTTGGCGTCGGTATTTCGAGGTATGGTGCGAAGCGGTTGTTTCCAAGGCGCCCTTCACGGTTATGGCTCATCCCGACCTCGTGAAGAAGTTTGGTCGTAAGGCTTCGTTTGACCCGGTTTGCTTGTACAAGCAGGCAGCGGAGGCAGCGCGTGAGGCTGGTCGAATGATCGAAGTGAACACTTCTGGGCTTACCTACGCTTGCGAGGAAATGTTTCCCAGCCAAGGTTTGCTGCGCGAATTCTGCCGCGCTGGCGTTCCCTGTACATTGGGAACAGATGCCCATACGGTAACCGATGTGGATAGAGATATAGAAGCGGGGTATCGTTGGATGTATGAAGCGGGATACCGTGAGGTAACCGTAGTGGTTCCCGGTGGTGACCGCCGAACCATTGCCCTGGGGTAGCCAACTCAGCAAGGAGATGTTTACTGTGGTCGAGGAAGTAGTTTCACTGAAAAAAACCGACGCGGGCAATTTGGCCTCGAACGAGCGCATGATGGTGGTGGGCGAGCTAGAGCGTGAGCTTCTGCGCAAGATGCCTGCTTCGGATGCTTGCTCTTGGGATAGGACGGGCATGTTGGTGGGCGATCCTATGGATATCGTGCGTGGGGTGGCGGTCGCCCTCGATCCCACTATCCACGCTGTGGAAGAGGCGCACGCTCAGGGCGCGAATGTCTTGTTAACTCATCATCCCGTGTTCATTGACGCGCCCGACGCATTCATGCCCCAAGCGGCAATGGGCCATGCTCCCGGTGCTGTGGTACGCCGTGCCTGCGAGCTGGGTGTCAGCATTCTCTCGTTCCATACCGCTCTCGATGTGTCCACGGCGGGTCTCGATGCGCTGCCAGTGCTTTTGCGTTTAACGCCTCTTGGCGTGCTCGATCCCCTGCTTGGTACTGCCAACAAGGGGTTTGGGCGTATTTGTGCCCCTTCGTCAGGGGACGAGCCTTTAACGCTGCGCCACCTGAGCGCTCGTTGTGTAAGCGTGTTCGGTACCTATCCTCGCGTGTGGGGATCTCCCGACAAGCAGCTTTCACGGATCGTCACCAGCGGCGGTTCGGCAGGTTCCTTTGCCCGCATGTGCCTCGACCAGGGCATTGGTTGCCTTATTTGCGGCGAGATAAAGTATCATGAAGCATTGGATGCAGCGTTGTCGGGTTTGGCGATAATCGAGCTTGGCCATGATGTGTCCGAGTTTCCGTTGTGCGCATTGCTTGCAGCCTATGCTGTCGAAGCAGGTGTGGCCGAATCTTGCATTACCATGATCGACCAGAGCAACAATTGGTACACGCCTGAATCGTCCAGGCGGTAATTGATAATCAGTCAAGCAAGTTCAGAAGAAAGGCTGTGCGCCCATGTACGCTACCGAACACGACATCGCAACCCTCCGCAAGTTGCAGGAGGTGGATCGAAAGGTTGTTTCGGCCAAAAAGGAGTTTAAAGAGCTTCCCCATAGGAAAGCCATCCTTGAGGTACGCGCCAAGAAAGACGAGGTGCTAAAGCGCAAAGTCCAGGTTCAGGACATGCTTGACGAGGCTGAAGGAAAACTCGCTGCATTCGTGCAGGAAGACGAACTGCTTTCTGCAAAGCAGGATGAAATTACCGAAACGCTTTCGCAGGTGCAAGGCGACTATCGTGCCGTAACAGCCCACACGCGTGATCTCGATGGCGTGCGCAAGCGCCGTGAAAAAGTATCGCTTGAACTCTCTCGCGTGGAAGAAGAAGTGGACAAGATCAACCCTGTTATGAAGCAGATCATGAAAGCCCTCGCCGAGCTTGATGCCAAGGAACAGGATCTTATCGCTTCGTTCCAGAAGGTAGGCGGATCCCTCCGCGTTGCCATCGATGAGGGCGAAAAAGCGCGCGTTTCCTTGGCCGAGCAGGTTGATGGGGAATTGTTGAAGGTATACGAGAAAACCCGTAGTGCATGTGGTGGCGTTGCATTGGCGGAAGTGCATGAAGGTGCCTGCAGCGCATGCCGAAACACGTTTGACTCAAGCCGTATGAGCAAGATTCGCTCCCAGGCTCCCTTAGCAACGTGTCCAGTGTGTCGCCGTCTTCTGATCGTCGAAGGGGAATAGCCATGAAGCTGGTATCCAGAGAAGAACAGGCCGACCAGGAACACGTGCGCTTCTCTTCGGATGCCGCGTTTTCCGACGAAACGGAAGGAAGGGCGCGTTCGTGCGAGCCTGATCTCTATCGCACCGAGTACCAGCGAGACAGAGACAAAATCTTGCACACCAAGGCGTTCCGTCGTCTTTCCCATAAAACGCAGGTTTTTTTGGCTCCCGTAGGCGACCACTACCGCACTCGCCTTACTCATACGCTTGAGGTTGCGCAGATCGCACGCACTATTGCCCGTGCGCTGGGCTTGAACGAAGATCTCGCCGAGGCAATTGCTCTTGGCCATGATCTAGGCCATACGCCCTTCGGCCACGTAGGAGAGCAGGCGTTGGCTGCATGTCTTGCGCGTCATAAGGGCATCGACCCCGATTCGCCTGAAGGCCAGGGACTGTATCGTCACAATGTTCAGAGCCTGCGTGTGGTCGACGTTATTGAAAACGACGGTAAGGGACTCAACCTCACTGCTGAAGTGCGTGACGGCATCGTGTGTCATACCGGCTCTCAGCGTGCTGAGACATTGGAGGGCCGCATCGTCGCTACCGCCGACCGTATCGCATATGTGAACCATGATATTGATGACGCCATTCGAGCTGGCTCGTTGAGGGAATCCGATTTGCCCGGCTCTGCTCATCGGGCGCTTGGTGAAAACCACTCTGCGCGCATTGAGACTTTAGTTCACGACATGATTGAGACTTCTGCTCGTTTGGACGATATCCAGATGAGTCAGCCCGTTTGGGACGCCATGATGGAGCTGCGAGCATTTCTTTTCCAGAATGTGTATACTGCCGAGCCGGTAATGCAGGAGGTTCGCAAGGCAAAACACTTGGTGGAAGACCTGTTTGATTATTTTGTGCGCCATTACGATCAGGTTCCTGCTGAGGTGCGGGCAATCTCCGATGGCGATCCGCTGCGTGCCGTAACCGACCATGTGGCTGGTATGACGGATCGCTACGCCACCAACTTCTTTAAGAACATGTTTGTTCCTCAGTCGTTCCGCTGATGAAAACGCTGCTCAAGACGAGCAGCGTTTTTTCTTTTGTTGACTTTTCGTAGGGCTTTGATGGGCGGTTTTGCTTCAGGCTTCGCATGAAGCCGAAGACCCTATATTGGCGCGTCGGCGTACGGGCGTGGGAATCTTTTCCTTTTCGCCGCTGGGCCTTACGGGAAACATGCAACGGACTTCATCCTGGAAGCGTTTAGTATTCGCGATGAACGGCTTATTCCTGCGAGTCTTGCTCGTGAGTGGTATATTGTCTTGGCTATGGACGAAACGAAACCGAAACATAAACAAGATAAAGCTCTTGGAAATGCCCCTGAGAGCGAGAAACCATCACAGCACAAAGGCATTTTCGCGCGCATCAAGGCGCCGTTTAGCGCTGCGTTTCCCGTTATGATCGGGTATGTGTTCTTGGGCATACCTTGCGGCATCCTTGCTCAGCAGATAGGACTCGATCCTCTGCAGGTATTCTTGCTTTCCATGCTGTTTTATTCGGGTGCAGGTCAGTACATGATCCCCAATATGTGGCTTGCTGGGTCGCCTGCGCTGGCCATCATCGCTTCAGTCACGTTGGTGAATACGCGTCAGTTGCTGTACGGCGCTTCGCTTTCGCGTTTTTGCCACGAGACCCCCAAGCCGCTTTCTTTCCTGTTCGGAGCCACGGTAACCGACGAATCCTTCGCGGTTAACTTGGGGCGCTTTAGCTCAGGGAAGTGGAAGGTGTCGCAAGCGACGGCCGTTAATCTCCTATGCGAGACAACATGGGCCCTTGCCAACACTCTTGGTGTTGTTCTTGGATCTCTTCTTACGGTGCCTACGGCTTTGGCGTCGTTCGCCATGACCAGCATCTTTCTGTGCCTTTTGTTTTCCCAGGAAGCCACGAAGTCCAATATTGCTGCCGCTTTGACCGCGGTGTTGGGTGTGTTTGCGTGCAAGTGCGTAGGTTTGTCGGGCCCGGCTATCCTTGTTGGCGCCCTGGTCGGCGTTGCTGCAGGCATGATCGTTTCCAGGAAGGAGGGCGCCCATGTCGTGGAGTGAGTTCGCCTTTATTGGCATTGCCTGCGCGGTTACCATTCTAATTTGCCGTGTTGTTCCCGTATTCGCCTTGCGCGGAAGGGATCTCCCAGGCTGGCTTTCCCGGGCGCTTGCCTTTATCCCGCCAGCGGCATTTGCTGCCCTTATCTCTAACGACCTGCTTGCTCCAGGGATGTTCGATGCAGGCTTCTGGCCGGCGGCGATTCCCCTCATTGCCGCCGCTGCCGTTATCGTCGTTGCCATCAAAACGAAATCGTTGGTATGGTGCATCATCGTAGGCGTGGGGGTTTTCGGTCTTTTACTTCTTGTCTAGTTCCTTTTTGAGCTGTTGAAGGCGCTCGGGTTTTCCGGGCGCCTTTTATTGTTTCAAACAGGTTTCGTTTACTTAGTGTCTTGTCACCTGAATTGTCAGGTGTAAACAGCGGTGATAAACTACCGCCCATGATAAGCCTGTGACAAAAGAATGTGGCTTGGAAGAAGGGGAAGTGTTCGCATGGGCAATGTTGAAGCCATCGGAGGGAAGCAAGCTAGAGGGCAGGTATCGTCGTCGCAGCAAATGGGAGGTGCTCAAAATCCTCGCGGTAGGGCCGATTGCTCCGCATGCGAAGCACCTTTGAACTCGTTTGCCGCCCAGGTTCCCGATCCGGCGCTGGTGGCAACGATCGATCGGTTGAAAGCTGAGCGCGATGCAGTTATCCTCGCTCATTATTATGTGCAACCTGAGGTTCAGGCGGTGGCCGATTATGTCGGCGATTCGTTCTACCTAGCCAAATTGGCGGTGGAATTGCCCCAGAAAACCATTGTCCTTGCGGGCGTTGAATTTATGGGCGAAAGCGCGAAGCTGCTGAATCCCGACAAGACCGTTCTCTTGCCTGAGCCTGCAGCCGATTGCCCTATGGCGCATATGGTTGATAAGAAAACCATCGATGCTGCTCGTGCGCAGTACGGCGATGATTTGGCGGTGGTGTGCTATGTGAATTCCACTGCCGAAATGAAGACATGGAGTGACGTGTGTGTCACTTCTTCGAATGCGGAGAAGATCTGCCGCGAACTGCCGCAGAATCACCTGCTGTTTATTCCTGACGTTAACTTGGGCCGTTTCATTGCGAAGCAGGTTCCTGAAAAGCATGTGATTTTAAATAACGGGTTCTGCCCCCGTCATCAGCGCATTACCCCCAACGAGATCATTGCGTTGGAAGAAGAGTATCCTGAAGCGCTTGTTCTTGCCCATCCCGAATGCACCGAAGAGGTGTTGGCGGAAGCCGACTATATCGGCTCGACCAAGGGCATTATCGAGTTTACCCAGAAAAGCGATGCGGAAGATTTCATCATCGTAACGATGGTTGGCGTGCTGCGTGAGATGGAGCTGCGCAATGCCGGTAGCGGTAAGCGCTTCCACTTTGCCCATCGCGTTCCCGTATGCGAGAACATGACTGCGGTAACGCTGGAAAAGGTTGCCGATTGTCTTGCTAACGAGCAGGTGGGCGTGGAAGTTCCGCTCGAGCTTCGGGATCCAGCCAAGAAAACCCTTGAGCTTATGCTCGAGTATGCAGCACGATAGGGGATTGCTATGCAGACAGAAGAAATCAAATGCGATGTGCTTATTGCGGGATGTGGCGTTTCGGGGCTGTATGCCGCTCTTAACCTCCCCTCTACGGCAAACATCATCATGGTCACGAAGACGGTTGTGGAAGAATGCGATTCCATGCTTGCCCAAGGCGGTATATGCGTACTTCATGATGAAGGCGATTACGATGCTTTCTACGAAGACACCATGAGGGCCGGCCATTATGAAAACCGTGCCGAAAGCGTCGACATCATGATTCAATCAAGCCGCTCGGTCATCAACGACCTGATTCGACGCGGGGTAGACTTCGAACGCGAGGTTGATGGCTCGCTGGCATATACCCGTGAGGGGGCCCATTCGCGTCCTCGTATTTGCTATCACGGTGATATCACGGGTGAAGAGATCACCACCACGCTGCTGGAAAACGTCCGCCGTCTTCCCAATGTACGGATTTTGGAGCATATCGAGGTTACCGATATCATCGAGGCTCCGCAGGGGAATCGTTGTGTGGGCGTTGTATGCGCCGACCGTCGCGGCGGCGAAGGAGCCGAACGTCGTCTCCTTATCCGTGCTCCCTATACCATGCTCGCCACAGGGGGCATAGGGGGACGCTATGAGCGATCCACCAACTTCCCCAGCCTCACGGGCGATGCCTGCCGTATCGCCCAAGAGCATGGTGTTGCCCTTGAGCATATGGATTATGTTCAGATTCATCCCACCAGCTTGTATGTCAAGCACCCGGGCCGCGCGTTCCTTATTTCGGAATCCTGCCGTGGCGAAGGAGCCATCTTGCTCGATGCCGAGGGCAACCGCTTCACCGATGAGCTGCAGCCGCGCGATGTGGTTTCTGCGGCAATCTACGAGCAGATGAAAAAAGATGGCACTGATCATGTTCTCCTTTCCTTTGAGCGCATGTCACCTGACGAAATCACCGGTCACTTCTCTCATATCTATGAGCACTGTCTTGAAGAGGGCTACGATCTGTTGAAAGAGCCCATTCCTGTGGTTCCTGCCCAGCATTACTTTATGGGTGGTGTGCACGTGAACAGCGACTCGGAAACAACCATGATGAACTTCTTTGCTTTGGGTGAAACGGCCTGCAATGGAGTTCATGGCAAGAATCGCCTTGCTTCCAATTCGCTGCTTGAATCGTTGGTGTTTGCTCAGCGCGCTGCGCGTGTTGTGTCGTCCCGTATGGCGAAGACGGCTTCGGTGTATGCGGGAGCCGTTTCGACGGTGGGCACTGTCCAGCGCGCAGCTCATGTCCAGATGCCCCAGCAGGTTACCGCCGATGTTGTCGTTAAGGTGGCGAGGTAGATGGATCTTTCCTCGTTTGTGCTGATTGTTGATGAGCATATAAAAAGAGCGCTTTGCGAAGACATCACCAGCGAAGACGTGTCGACTGCTGCGGTGATGCCTGAGGCACATCGCGGCACTGTCGAGCTTATTGCCAAGCAAGATGGGGTTATTGCTGGACTTCAGGTGTTTGAGCGCACCTTCAAGATCCTTGACCAAGCAGCAAGATTCGATGCTGCGGTTGTCGATGGGCAGCGTGTCTCGTCGGGTCAGTTGCTGGGTGTCGTACGCGCCGACGTTCGTGCTCTGCTTTCAGGTGAGCGTGTGGCTTTGAACTATCTGCAGCGTATGAGCGGTATAGCTACTAAGACACGCCAAGCGGTTGATATTCTGGCGGAAGCCGGCTCAAAGACCGTTATCGTTGATACTCGTAAAACTACGCCGGGTATGCGAATCTTCGAAAAGGAAGCAGTGCGTTTAGGCGGCGGCGGAAACCACCGCTTCAATCTTTCCGATGGCGTGATGCTGAAAGACAATCACCTGGATGCTGCCGGCGGCATAACGAATGCCGTTAAAGCTGCCCGCTCGCGTGCACCGTTCGTTCGCAAGATTGAAGTGGAATGCGAAACGCTGCAGCAGGTTTCCGAGGCATTGGAAGCGGGGGCCGACATCATCATGCTCGACAACATGAGCACTCAGCAAATGAAAGAGGCTCTTTCGCTTATCGACGGTCGTGCTGAAACGGAATGCTCGGGCAATGTTGATATCGATGCTTTGCAAGGTATCGCAACGTTGGGTGTTGACTACGTGTCTTCTGGCGCGCTTACTCATTCGGCGGGTATTCTTGACCTAAGCATGAAGCATCTGAAGGTTCTCGATTAGCAAGGAGCGGCTTATGGGCAAAGCTGAGGCTATGGCAAGCGCGCAGACGCGACGGGGGCGCATCGTCTCCGATCTTGTGGGGTCGGAGAAGCCGCTTTCGGGTGCGGCACTTGCTAAAGAGCTGGGGGTGAGCCGACAGATTATCGTGCAGGATATTGCCCTTCTGCGCGCAAACGGGCACGATATCGTAGCCACCAATCGCGGCTACGTTCTGGCGTCTCCGAGGGAGCCGCAGGTGTTCATGCGGCGTTTCAAGGTGCACCACGGGGAAGAGCAAACGATAGATGAGCTCGAAACCATTATCGATCTAGGCGGTACCGTGGAAGACGTTATGGTGAATCATCGCGTGTACGGAAAGGTGACTGCGTCTTTGAGCCTGAAGAGCCGCCGCGACATTGCGCGCTTTGCCGAAGATATGCGTACGGGGCGTTCTTCGCTGCTTATGACGGTTACTTCGGGGTACCACTTCCATTTGGTGTCCGCCGAAAGCGAAGAGGCTCTTGATGATATTGAGAAGGCGTTGGCAGATAAAGGGTATTTGGCGGAGTATCTGCCCCACGAATGCGAGTGAACTGGTATCATCGTTGGGCAGCTTCTTCTTACGTCCAGCCCAAAGAAGAGGGAATATGGTGTCAGTGAAGGTTTGCCAATAAAAAGCAATAAACCCCTTGCATGAACATCTGGCTAACAGTATAATTTTCGGCTGTGTCAGAAGACACCCTATTAGTGAAACTAAGTGTTGAGCATATAGAAGGAACGGAAACCATGGATATTATCCGCGCAATCGAGCAGCAGCAGATCAACCCTGAGGTCGCAGATTTCAACGTTGGCGACAACGTAAAGGTTCACTACCGCATTAAGGAAGGCAACCGCGAGCGCATCCAGGTCTTCCAGGGCGATGTAATCCGCCGTCATGGCGCTTCTTCCCGTGAGACCTTCACGGTTCGCAAGATCAGCTTCTCCGTTGGTGTAGAGCGTACCTTCCCGGTTCATTCTCCCAAGATTGAGAAGATCGAGGTAACCCGCCGCGGCGACGTTAATCGTGCTAAGCTCTACTACCTTCGCGACAAGGTTGGTAAGGCTGCCAAGATCAAGGAAAAGGCTTTTAACTAGCTCTTTCAAGACCCGCCTTTGGCGGGTCTTTTTTTTATTGCGATCTAGACGTAACCAGGCCGCATGCCTTTAGGCGCATCGGAGGCCTGTGGGTTGCTTCCCTGAGAAAGAGCAAATCGCCCTTTTGAAGAGTGCTTCTGGTTTCGATAGCAAATTAAAAGGAACCAGGCGAAGGGCGACTGAATACTTCGCCTGCGCCCATCGTTTCTTCGCGTCCTCGTTCATTTATGGCGATAGGGTAGAATGGGGAGCTGTTTGAGATAGGAGCGATGCATGCAAACAGTGAGTGATATCAAGAAACGGCTTTCTGAGGCTTCGGCAGAAGAGTATGCGGTTTTGGAGCGCTCGTTGTGTGCCGATACGCGCAAGGGGGTACAGAACGCGCTTGCCGTCGCAAAGCGTCGTTTGGCTGCCGAGCAAGCAGAGCGCGAGCGGGTATCCCAGCTGTATTCTTATCAGGAGCAGATTACGAATGGTGCCGTAACGGTCGGCCTCGATGAGGTTGGCCGTGGTCCGTTGGCAGGTCCTCTGACGGTGGGCGCGGTGGTGCTTCGTAGGGATGCCGCTCCGATTGAGGGGCTCAACGATTCAAAACAGGTGCCCGAGGCCCATAGGCCCGCTTTGGCTAAAACGGTTAAGGAACGGGCTTTGGCATGGGCTATTGTGAATATCGAACCCTCCGAGATTGACGAATGCGGTATGACGGCATGTTTACGGAAGGCGTTTCGACAGGCTGTTGCTGAAATTGAGGCTCAAGGCATAGTACCCGAGGTGATTCTTCTTGATGGCAATCCGCTGCATCTTGACCCTCGCGAAAAAAATGTGGTTCATGGCGATGCCCTATGCGCCTCCATCTCCGCCGCTTCACTCATAGCGAAAGTGTCTCGCGATGCTTTAATGGTCTCCTATGATGAAGACTATCCAGGTTATGATTTTGCTTCTTCCAAGGGATATGGGAGTGCTCGTCATCGTCAAGCTATTGCGGAAAAGGGCCTAACCCCTATCCATCGCGTATCGTTCTGTCAGAACTTTTTACAGGAATCGTTGTTCGGCTAAGCGGTTTCTTCGTATTTTGGTCCCCGCCTCCAACGGGTTTAAGCTAGCTCTCGTCTGTGGGACGAAAGATAGCTTGGACTCATTGTGGGCGGGGTTTTCTTCGTTGATCTCCTTTTGTTTCTGCACCCATCTGCCTGTTTGCCTTGTTTCTCGGGAATTTGCGATCAATTTCGCACGGGATTCTCATCGATTTAAGATGCGACTTTTATTGTGGTCACCGAAAGGAGGCTGCTATGGTTGCTGAAAATGAATGCCTGAAAAACGAAGAAGGTCCGTTCCCTGAGCCGACACCCGAAGAGCGCGAATTGCCCTTGGGCAAACGGGGGGAATTAGCGGCTGCGCGATTCCTGAGTCGCAAAGGGTATGAAATCTTGGAGACTAACTGGACCTGTATTGCTGGCGAAGCCGATATTATCGCCCTGGAGGAAGACACCCTGTGCTTTGTCGAGGTGAAGACGAGGTCCAATGTTGAAAAGGGGTTTCCCGCCGAAGCGGTGGATGCTAAAAAGCGCGAGCGTTACGAGCGAATTGCGGCGTGCTATCTAGCCACGTACGAGAATTGCGATATACGCGTTCGATTTGATGTTATTTCCATTCTGGTGCTTTCTGAGAATCGTGCGTTCTTGCGCTTTCATAAGAATGCATTTGGGGTGGAATAGGTATGTCTTTCCGTTCGTTTTCGGTTCAGGGTGCCACCATCCGAGGGGTTGAGGCTATTCCCGTTTCCGTCGAGGTTGTGATTTCGAACGGCCTTCCTGGGTTTGCCATTGTTGGCATGGCCGACGCCGCCATCCAGGAGTCAAGGGAACGGGTCAAGGCCGCATTGCGCTCAAGTGGTTTCGTTATGCCGAATGAAAAGATCGTGGTCAACCTGGCTCCAGGCGCTTTGCGTAAAACCGGATCGGGATTCGACTTGCCTATCGCTCTTGGCATTTTGGCCGCAACGGGGCAAATAGATGCTGAAGTGGTTCGTCGTGCTTTGGTGGTCGGCGAGCTTTCCTTGGGCGGTGGCGTGCGTTGCTCGGCGGGTATGCTGGCTTATCAACGCTGCGCGGTGGGGCTCGGTCTAGACCTGATAGCGGGGGCTCCCGATAAGGGATTCGTGAGAATCGAAGGCCTAACCTGCAAGTTTCTTGAGCAGCTTTCCCATGTGCGCGAGCCGCGCTTCGTCAATGCTCCTGTGCTTAGCTTTGGGGATATTCATCCTTCAGGCGATTACTCGGAGGTTCTGGGGCACGAAATGGCGAAGCGCGCATTGCAGGTTGCGGCAGCAGGTGGGCACGGGGTAATTATGGTGGGCCCGCCCGGTTCGGGAAAAACGATGCTCGCGCAGCGATTCGGTGGTATCTTGCCTAGCCTCAGTGAGGAAGAGCGTCTGGAAACGGCGCTCGTCCATTCAGTGGTGGGCGAAGATGTTTCGCCTGTTCTTGCGGGGCGGCGGCCTTTCCGCAGCCCTCATCATAGCGCTACGGCAGCAGGGCTTATCGGAGGAGGCTCGCCTCCACATCCCGGTGAAGCGTCCCTTGCCCATAACGGGGTATTGTTCCTCGACGAAATGTCGGAGTTCAAAGCTTCTGTGCTGCAAACGCTGCGACAGCCTTTGGAAAACGGGGGTATAACGCTTACGCGCGCGGACGGAACGTATTCATTTCCTGCCCGCTTTCAGCTTCTGGCGGCAACCAACCCCTGTCCATGCGGCTACTTTGGGGATCCAACGGGTCGCTGCAAGTGCTCTCCTGCCGCGGTTCAGATGTATCAGAACCGCATTGGGGGTCCTTTGCTTGACCGCATTGATATCCGCATCGACGTATGGCGCAGCGACAGCCGTGAGCTGCTGGGACGGGAAGCGGGGAAAAGCTCTGCTGAGTTGCGGGAAGGCGTTGAGCGAGCGCGGGCTTTCAAGAAGAAAAGAACATGCTTCGAGGGAAATAGCGGTAAGCCGGGGAAAAGCATGAGGTATTTAAGGGATGCTTGTTGCTTTTCTGTCGAAACAGAGGAATTCTTCCTCGCCCTTGCTGAAAGCAAGGAGCTTAGCGCTCGCGCATTGGCGAAGACGCTGCTCTTGGCGCGAACTATTGCTGATATAGAGGAGCAGGATCAGGTATCGAACGCTCAGGTGGCAGAGGCCTTTGGGCTGCGTTTTGGAGGGGGATTGAAATGGTAGGAGAGCCTACGACGGAACAGGCAAAGCGCATCCACGAGTCTCGCTATTCGAGCATTCCCGTAGTCAAGATGCGAGGAGCCCGCCATACCCTGAAGAGGGGATTGCGTGGCTACCCCGATTCCCTGATGAATGTCCCTGATCCGCCGGAAACGCTGTATGTGATCGGAAATCCGGACGCGTTATGCGACGGTTTGGCAGTGGTTGGTGCTCGCAAGGCAACGCCGTATGGGGCGTCTGCCGCAGCGAAATTTGCCGGCTTAGCTGCGGCTAAGGGAATTCCGATCATTTCCGGTGGGGCTCTTGGTTGCGATTCCCATGCTCATCGTGGAGCGCTTTCTGCAGGAGGCCGGACCGTGGCGGTGCTGGGCGGTGGTTGTGATGTGCCGTATCCGGCTCGTAACGTTTCCCTGTTTCAAGAAATAATCGATCATGGCGGGGCAGTGGTTTCTGAGCATGATTGGGAGTTTCCTCCGTTGCCGTATACGTTCAGAGCGCGCAACCGCATCATCGCCGGTTTGGCACGAGCCACGCTTATCGTAGAGGCGGGGTTGCCCTCTGGAACGTTTTCGACTGCCGATGAAGCATTGGCCGCCAACCGCGATGTGCTGGTGGTGCCTGGCCCCATTACCTCGCCCACTTCGTTAGGTGCAAATCGCCTTATCTATCAGGGCGCAACGCCTGTCATCGATTCCGAGACATTCGAAGATGCGTTGTTCGGCTTATTCGGTTGTTTGCGCAGGGAGGATATGCGCAAAACCGAAAGAGGGAGCGTTGAGGGAGGCCCCTTGGCTGGAAAGGGGGCCGAAGACGAGGTTGACCCACTTCTTGCTGCGCTTTGCGCGAATCCCATGCGTGTAGAGCAGATGCTCACACTGCCCTGGAATGAAGGGGAGCAGGGCCAGGTCGGCGACAAACTAACCTGGATTATGCTGAAATTGGCGGCTTTTGAGCGCGATGGGCTGGTTGAGCGATTCCCCGACGGTCGTTACGGTCCGGCTACGGTATAAAGCGGGAATGTGCCGGGAAAATGGTATCTGTCCCTATATTCCCATATGAACTGGCTGGCTTGCGGGGGCTACTGCCTGGTGAAGGTGATGTTGTCTCCATCGGGGTCCCATACCATCGTGTTCCCATGGACCTCGCAAGTGACCCTGACCGTGCGGCCGAATTTGTACAGAGTTGTTTTGGTTTGGATGAGGAGGTAGCCGTCATTCATCTCGTAGGTGAAGTCAACGTTATCAGTTGACTTGCCGGCGTCGTACAAGGTCATAGTTCCTGTGCCGCCTTGATCGAAGACGACCTCGACCGTTGTTCCGCTCTCTTCGGCGACCCATGTTCCCGTGATGTCGTTGTTGAAAAAGAAGAACCAGCTTGCTCCTATGGCTACGACGGCTATAACTGCCACGATAACCCAGGTTAAAGGACTCTTTGTGGTTGCAGTGGTGGCCGCTGACGTTGCTGAGGCGACTTGGGTGCCCGTTGGCGCAGGTGTTGTTTGGGAGGGGCAAGCCTGACTTGGCTGGCTGTTCGTTCGCTGCAAAGGGGAGCCGCATGTTCCGCAAAACTTTGCGCCCGCCATGATCTTCGAGCCGCATCGGGGGCAGAAGTTGATAGCCATAATGTCTCCTTAGCAGTTGATTGAGAGACGAATAATCCCTCGTGCCTGATTTTAGGGAAAAGCCTGGATAATGAAAAGTTCAGCATGCGTTAAAGATCTGCTCAGGTATAGTTCCTTCTATGGAAAACAACACAGTAGATATCATTGGGGCAGGCCTTGCAGGAACCGAGGCTGCCCTTCAACTTGCCCAGCGTGGTGTTGCGGTTCGTTTGTTCGAGATGCGCCCGCTGGTTCAAACCGATGTGCATCGTAGCGGGAATGCCGCCGAATTGGTGTGCTCGAACTCGCTGAAATCAACCAAACCCGACAGTGCTGCCGGAATGCTGAAGCATGAGCTTTCCTGTTTGGGATCGTATCTTATCTCGTTTGCGAATGAGACACGCGTTGCAGCAGGTGGGGCGCTCGCAGTTGATCGTGATCTGTTCTCGCAGCTGGCAACTGACGCTCTCGAGGCGCACCCTCTCATCACGCGTGTGAATGCGGAGGTAGTTGGCTTGGGTGCGGAAGGCGAAGTCCTCGTGGCGAATGGCGATGGGTCCGATGCCGCACTGTACGCGCCTGCCAATGCTGTCATCGTCGCTTCGGGGCCGCTTACCTCCGATAGGCTGGCTGCCTATATGCAGAAGCTAACTGGGCAGGGTCATCTTGCGTTCTATGATGCGGCAGCTCCGGTGGTAATGGCCGATTCGCTGGATAGGTCCAAGGTGTTCAGCCAGAGCCGCTACGAAGATGGTGGCGGTGATTATCTGAACGCCCCCTTCGGCAAAGAGGAATACGAGCGCTTCATGGAGGAACTCGTGGCCGCCGATCGCGTTATCAAGCGAGAGTTTGAGACAACTGATCTATTCCAAGCTTGTCAGCCTATTGAGGAGATTGCGCGTCGCGGCTTCGATGCCCCTCGCTTTGGGCCGCTGAAGCCCGTTGGTCTCACCGATCCGGCAACAGGGCGCCGTCCCTGGGCGGTAGTTCAACTACGCGCCGAAGATGCCCACGGGCAGAGCTTCAATTTGGTCGGTTTCCAGACCAACCTCACGTTTTCCGAGCAAAAGCGCGTATTCCGAATGATTCCTGGCCTTGAAAATGCCGAGTTTGCCCGATATGGCGTAATGCATCGAAATTCGTTTATCGATGCCCCTCAGATGCTCAGCCGAACGCTTCAGCTGAATACCGAAGCTGCGCATGCTTTGCCGGTGCCGATTTTCGTTGCGGGCCAATTCGGCGGCACAGAGGGTTATTGCGAGGCCATTGCTTCAGGGTTGTATGCTGCGCTGAGCGTGAGTGCCCAGCTGAACGGCGAAAGCGCCCCTATGCTTCCCGATGAAACTGCTTTCGGTGCGCTCATCGCCTACGTTACTAGCCCTGAAACGCAAGACTATCAGCCGATGCATGTGAACTTCGGCATCATGAAGCCCTTTGAAAAGAAGATTCGCAACAAGCGCGAACGCTATGCTGCCTATGCCAGCCGCGGAGACGAAGCGCTGCAGGGCTACGTGGAGGCGCTGCACAAGAAGGGCTTGATCGGCTAATATGGATCTTATCGAGCAGCCCGACATGGCGAAGGAAGCGCCAAGCGGCAGGGATGCTGTGTCCTTGGAGGGGGAAACCCGCATATGCGGGGAGCTGCCCTGCGCCGGGCTGCTCGATGCGTTTTGCTTTTCGCTCTCTTCCGAACTCAATGCTTCAGCGGAAACCGTTCGTGCCTATCGGGCTGACGTGAGCGATTATCTTCGCTGGTGCGAGCGGTATGAGATTGCCCCGCTGGAGGCAACCCATCGTCATGTACGACGCTATCTTGCCTATCTCGATCAAGCTCGTTACGCGCGCCGCACGGCGAACCGCCACCTGAGTTCGATCAAGTCGTTTTATCGATGGCTCGTTGTGGTTGGGCATGTTTCCTCGAGCCCCGCTGAGGTGATCCAGGGTCCCAAACAGGGCAAGCCCTTACCGCGCGTCATCAAGCAAAGCGATATGGAGCGGTTGCTCTCAGCGACTTTTGCAGGAAAGAGGCCGGAGGATATTTCCGCTATCGACCTTCGCGATCAAGCTCTCCTTGAATTGCTGTATGCGGCTGGTCTGCGTGTTTCCGAGGCATCGGGGCTTCTGTGCTCGCAGGTGTTCATGGACGAAGCTCTGCTTCGTGTTATGGGCAAAGGGTCGAAGGAGCGAATTGTCCCACTGCATAAAACGGCATGTTTGGCGCTTACCCGCTATTTCAGCGAGGGACGCCCCGCTTTGATGAAGGGGCCCAGCCCGTATGTTTTCCTTTCCTCTAAGGGGAACCCCATGAGCACCAATGCCATCCGCGCAGTGTTCAAGCGTGCTCTGGGCAAAGCTGGCCTGGATCTTTCGTTGACGCCTCATGCCATGCGTCATTCGTTTGCCACCGATTTGCTGGCCGGGGGAGCCGATCTTCGCAGCGTACAGGAGATGCTGGGCCATGCAAGCCTTTCCACCACGCAGATTTACACGCATATGACCCCCGAGCGATTGCAGGAAGCCCATCACAAAGCTCACCCCCGAGGATGACTCGCGGGTTGTCGCATTGGTGCTTTTTGGGCCCACCCGCGCGGGTTGCAATTGTGGAGCATGCGAGCTTTGCCTTGTTCTGCGGTAAAATCTTTTGTTACGAAAAAAGAGGAAGAGGCCAAACATGGGGCAGAGCTCAATCGTCATCAAAGGTGCACGAGAGCATAATCTCAAAAACGTCGACGTGGAGATCCCACGCGACAAGCTTGTCGTTATTACCGGGCTCTCGGGCTCTGGGAAAAGCTCCTTGGCCTTCGACACCATTTATGCGGAAGGCCAACGTCGCTACGTGGAGAGCCTCTCTAGCTATGCGCGTCAATTCCTCGGTCAGATGAGCAAGCCCGACCTCGATTCCATCGACGGCCTTTCTCCTGCGGTTTCCATCGACCAGAAGACAACGAGCAAAAACCCTCGATCCACGGTTGGCACCGTTACGGAAATCTACGATTATCTGCGCCTTCTTTTCGCGCGCGTGGGTGTCCCTCATTGTCCTGAGTGCGGTCGCGAGATCAAGTCGCAAACCACTGATCAAGTTACCGACGATGTGTTGGCTCTAGGCGAAGGTGAGCGCGCTCTTATCATGGCGCCGGTTGTTGCGGGCCGAAAGGGTGAATTCACCAAGCTCTTTCAGGATTTGCAGAAAGAGGGCTTCTCCCGCGTTCGCATCGATGGGGAAGTGACGAAACTCGGCGGAGAGCCTGTTGTTCTGAACAAGAAGATCAAGCATTTTATCGATGTGGTGGTTGACCGCGTCGTCCTGAAGGAAAGCGCACGCGCGCGCATTGCCCAGGCGGTCGAAATGGCCTGCCAACTTGCCGAGGGGCGCGTTTTGGTGAAGGTGATGCACAAGGGCGAAGAGGCTGCCAACGTGGTAACTTCTTCGGGTGCTACGGGCGGTTTGGCGGAAGGCGAGCACTTGTTCTCGCTTGCGTTGGCATGCCCCGAGCATGGTTATTCCATGACCGAGCTTCAGCCGCGCGATTTCTCATTCAATGCGCCGTACGGTGCGTGTCCCGATTGCCTGGGAATCGGTAGCCGCGAAGAGGTTGATCCGAGCTTGGTGGTTCCCGATAAGTCACTTTCTCTTTCCGAAGGCGCAGTTGCGCCGTTTAGGACGGGCAACTATTACCCTCAGGTTATGCGGGCGGTGCTTGAGCATTACAACGTGAGCCCCGATACCCCTTGGGAAGATATTCCAAGGAAGGTTCAAAAAATCATGATGGAGGGCGCTCCCGACGAGAAGATCCGCGTGGATTACGTAACCGTCGACGGTCGCGAAACCTACTGGTTCATTGAATGGGAGGGCATTTGCGAAGCGGTAATGCATCGCTATAAAGAAGCGTCCTCCGACCGTCAGCGTCAGAAGTACGAGCAGTATTTTTCCATCATTCCCTGTGCAACCTGCGGTGGCAAGCGTTTGAATCCCCAGATCCTTGCAGTAACGGTTGCCGGTAAAAACATCCATGAGGTTTGCGAGATGTCGTCCCGCGACTCGCTTGCGTTCTTCGAGAACTTGGCTTTTTCCGATGCGCAGGCGGTTATTGCGGTGCCTATCGTGAAGGAAATCAAGACTCGCTTGCGTTTCTTGGTTGACGTGGGGCTTGATTACCTCACACTCGAACGCGCCACGGCGACGCTTTCAGGTGGTGAAGCGCAGCGTATTCGCCTCGCTACTCAGATTGGTGCAGGCTTGATGGGCGTGCTTTATATTTTGGACGAACCTTCTATCGGCCTGCACCAGCGCGACAATGAGCGTCTGATTGGCACGCTTGAGCATTTGCGCGATTTGGGCAATACCGTGGTAGTGGTCGAGCATGACGAGGATACCATTCGCAGCGCTGACTACGTAATCGATATGGGGCCTGGCGCGGGTGAGTTGGGCGGTGAGGTTGTTGCCGCTGGCACGCCCGAAGAGGTAATGCGGGTTCAGGATTCGCTTACCGCGCAGTATCTCAGCGGCCGCAAGTGCGTTCCTGTCCCATCTGAGCGTCGGCATCCGCGTCGCGGATCCCTTCAGTTGAAGGGAGCGTGCGAGAACAATCTGAAGAAGGTCGATCTCACGGTGCCTCTTGGCACGCTTACGCTTATCACGGGCGTATCCGGTTCGGGGAAAAGCTCGCTTATCACCGATACCTTGGCGCCGGCGCTCGCCAATCGCGTGAACCACGCCCATCGCAAGGCGGGTGAGTACCGTCGACTTTTGGGTGCCGAACGCATCGATAAGGTTATCAACATCGATCAGAGTCCTATTGGACGCACGCCGCGTTCAAACCCTGCAACCTACATTGGCCTATGGGATGATATCCGTGCTTTGTTCGCCTCCACGCCAGAGGCGAAGGTGCGCGGCTATGCACCCGGCCGCTTCTCGTTCAACGTGGCGGGCGGTCGTTGCGAGGCGTGCAAGGGCGATGGCCAGAAAAAGATAGAGATGCATTTCCTGCCTGATGTATACGTCGACTGCGAGGTGTGCCAAGGCAAAAGGTACAATCGCGAAACGCTGGAAGTGACGTACCGAGGCAAGAACGTGTACGACGTTTTGGACATGACGGTTGACGAGGCTCGCGGTTTCTTCTCGAAGATCCCTGGGTTGGCGCGCAAGCTCGACACTCTGCACGATGTGGGCTTGGGCTATATTCGCCTGGGTCAGCCCGCCACTACGCTTTCCGGTGGTGAGGCTCAGCGTGTGAAGCTGGCAAGCGAGCTTCAACGTCGCCAAACAGGCAAAACCTTCTATATTCTCGACGAGCCTACTACTGGTCTCCACTTTGATGATGTTCGTCAGTTGCTTGAGGTGCTGCAGCGTTTGGTGGACGCGGGGAACACCGTGCTTGTTATCGAGCATAACCTTGACATCATCAAAGCCGCCGACTACGTGGTTGACCTCGGCCCTGAGGGCGGCGACCGCGGTGGCACCATCGTGGCATCCGGCACGCCCGAGGAAATCGCCGCGGTGCCCGAAAGCCATACGGGTCGTTTCCTGGCTCGTATCTTCGCCCAGAGCGAAGGCGGCCAAGGTGATCGTGGCTAGCGTGGCAGAATCGGGTTCTCGATGAAGAAAGTATCACGTGAAAAGGCGGCGCTGGTAGTGTTTTTCCTGCTGGGGTTTTCTGTCCTTACCATAGCCATTGCCTACATCTGCACCTTGGGCCACTCCTTGAATGTTGCTGCCAGCTCCATCGATGATGCTGCTGGAAGCTTGGATGGCTATACGGCGCTGGTATACGAGGGGACTGCTGAAAACCATCGCGAAACAGTGGTTGACACTACAGGTGTGAAAGATGGCAAATTGACGCCACGCTCCCTCAACAAAGAATCAACTCAGAAAAGCGAGGAGAAAAAGGGCGAGCTCAGCGCTTCCCAGGCATCGGACGTTGCCAAGGAAGGGGAAGGCGAAAACTCGGTGTCGCTCTTTTCGCTGCGTTGTTCATATGTGGAAAAGCAGGCAAGCGTGATCGTGGTCGACGTTGCCGATTTGGGCCGGTACAACGAGCGCACCGTTGTGCGTGCGGACGGTCGCACGTTCGGTTTCCTCTCTATCGATGAGGTAACGGCGCAGCAAAGCTATTTCGCCAAGCGCGTTGCCGACTACAAGAAACTTGGCGTTGACATGGTTGTGTGCGTAACGAAGGATCTTTCGCTTCTGGATAATTATGCAGGTGCCACCATCGTCGTATCGAGCCAAGACGAGGGCCTTTCTTCTCACGGCGCTTTGGTGAAAGGCGTGTTCTATGACGATGCAGCCATGGTAGGGCAGGTGGGAACCGTGCTGGTATCTCCCTCTCGAACCATTACGGCCAAGGACGTTTCTTCACTCTAGGACGCACCGATTCCCCGTTCGTGCCGCCTGACGACCGTTGGGCGAATGAAAAGAAAGAAGATTCATGCACCTTTCTGCGTTTTTTGCATTGTGAGTTACAACTGCAAAGTGATTTGTTATCATAGCGAAGTTGTCGCCCTGGACGGGTGGCAAACGTCGCGTACCAAAATGCGGGTGTGGCGGAATTGGCAGACGCGCCAGGTTTAGGTTCTGGTGGGCAACCCCCGTGAAGGTTCAAGTCCTTTCACCCGCACCATTTACGCGATTCAATGTTGTACCCAAGAAGGAGTTTATTCGTGAACATCAAAGTAGAGGCTCTCGAGAACAACCAAGTGAAGTTCAGCTTCGAGGTCGACGCTGACGATGTAGACGCACGCATCAAGCGTACGTATCGTCAGGTTGCCAAGCGCTACAGCTTCCCTGGCTTCCGCCCTGGCAAGGCTCCTCGTCCCGTTATCGACAACATCATGGGCGCTGATGCAGTACGCACCACCGTTACCGAGGATCTTGTCAACGAGGTATACCCTCAGGCACTCGAAGAGAACAACATCGTGCCTCTGCAGCGTCCTGACTATCAGTACGAGCTCGAGCTTGTTGAAGACCACAAGCCCTTCAACTTCACCGCAACCGTTCAGGTTAAGCCCGAGTATGAGCTTTCCAGCTATGAGCCCGTTGAGGTAGAGGTTCCCACCTCCGAGGCCACTGACGAAGAAATCGACGCTCAGATCGAAGAACTCCGTAACTACTACCACGACTTCAAGGACGCCAACGCCAACACCAAGGTTAAGCCTGGCGAATTCGTGGAGCTCACTCTTTCTGCAACCGACGCAGAGGGCAACGACGTTCCTGCGCTTTCCGCCGACCATCGCCTGTACGAGCTTGGCCAGGGTGTATACCCTGAATCCTTCGACGCAGAGCTCATCGGCCTGAAGAAGGGTGCAGAAAAGTCCTTCGACCTCGATCTCTCCGAGGATACCTCTGCTGTTGCTTCTTCTCTCGAGAAGAAGGGCATGTTCCACTTCGACGTCAAGATCGACGTTATCAAGAAGAAGATCGTTCCTGAGGTTACCGAGGAATGGGCAAAGGAAACCTTCGGCTTCGAGGGCCTCGAAGACATGCGCAGCAAGATCGCTGAAAGCATTAAGACCCAGAAGGGCTCTAGCATGGTTCGCCGCAAGGAGAATGAATGCCTTATCGCTCTCGGTAGCCGCCTCGAAGGCGAGCTTCCCGAGGCAATGCTTGAGCGCGAAGAGACCAACCTGCTCCAGAACTTCTACGGCCAGCTGTCCAGCATGGGCTTGACTTTCGACAAGTACCTCACCGCTATGGACATCACCGCCGACCAGTTCAAGGAAGACAACAAGAAGCAGGCTGCTGACGTTGTACGCCAGGATCTCGCTCTTGATGCTTGGGCACGCCATTTCGATATGAAGGCAACCGAGGAAGACGTTCATAACGAGTTTGCTCAGGCTGATCTCGATGATCCCGAGCTCATCGAGAACGAATGGCGCAAGGAAGGCCGTCTGCCCATGATCCGCGAAAGCATCGTTCGTGCAAACGCACTGCGCGATGTTATCGCTCAGGCCAAGGTTACCGAGGTTGAAGAAACCAAGGAAGCTGAATAGGACCAACAGAGCTTCTGCTCGTCCTTGATACTTTAGTAACGCGGGGGCAGCTGTCGCTTAGGCGATGGTTGCCCCTTTGATCCATAAAAGCCTTGTCGCGTTAGCGACATGAATGAGTGAAAGAGGTATCCATGTTCATAAACCCCACTCAATCAGCCCTCGTGCCATACGTTGTGGAGCAGTCGCCCCGCGGTGAGCGCAGCTATGATATTTATTCCCGTTTGCTCAACGAGCGCATCGTTTTCCTGGGCGAGCCCATTGACGACGCCGTTGCGAATACGGTAGTTGCGCAGCTTCTGCACTTGGAATCGGTTGATCCCGATAAGGATATCTCGCTCTACATTAATTCTCCCGGAGGCTCGGTTTCTGCCGGTCTTGCCATCTATGACACCATGCAGTACATCAAATGTGATGTTTCCACCATTTGCATGGGGCTTGCTGCGTCTATGGGCTCTGTTCTGCTTACCGCTGGCGCTCCCGGCAAGCGTATTATCTTGCCAAATGCCCAGGTAATGATCCATCAGCCTATGGGTGGTTCTGGAGAACGCACGCAGCAGACCGATTTCCAGATCTTGGCAACCGAGATGAAGAAAACCCGTGATCGTCTTGAGGACATTATCGCCAAGCACTGCGGTCAGCCCGTGGAGCGCGTTCATGCCGACTCCGAGCGCGACAATTGGATGACGGCGGAAGAGGCTTGCGCCTATGGCTTGGTAGACAAGGTTGTTGCATCCCGCTTCGCCTCTGACGAAAAGAAAGCAGAGTAAGATAGAATGACCGATCAGACGGGATCCGTTCCCCCTGCACGCGAAGACATCCGCTGTACCTTTTGCGGAAAGACGCCCGATCAGGTTAATGCCATGATCTCTGGCCCCGATGGCATCTTCATCTGCGATGAGTGCATTTCTCTTTCCGCAGAGGCCATGATGGCCGATCTGAATCTGCGCGGGCTCGAATCGGATGCGCTGAATCATGTGCTTCAGGTTACCGCAGATGTCGATGACAACGATCGCTCCGACAGCGGTGTTCCTGTGCTCGAGAACCTTCCTACACCCCGTGAGCTCTTCGAGCAGCTGTCGGAGCATGTTGTGGGTCAGGAAGAGGCAAAGCGTGCGCTTTCCGTTGCGGTGTACAACCATTACAAGCGCGTTAGCCTGGGAGAGGCTGCAGATAGCGGTGATGTTGAGCTTGCAAAGAGCAACATCATGCTTCTTGGCCCTACCGGTTCGGGAAAAACGCTGCTGGCCCAGACGCTTGCCCGTACCCTCAAGGTGCCATTTGCCATTGCTGACGCTACAACGTTGACGGAAGCGGGCTATGTTGGCGAAGATGTTGAGAATATCCTGCTGAAGCTTATTACCGCAGCTGATTTTGATATTCCACGCGCCGAAGTCGGCATCGTTTATATCGACGAGATTGATAAAGTTGCTCGCAAGGCCGAAAACCTCTCCATCACTCGCGATGTGTCGGGCGAGGGCGTTCAGCAGGCGCTGTTGAAGATCGTGGAAGGCTGCGAGGCATCGGTTCCTCCTCAAGGTGGCCGCAAGCACCCCCAGCAAGAGCTCATTCACATTGACACGACCAACATCCTGTTCATCTTGGGTGGAGCTTTTGTCGGTTTGCCTGACATCATCGCTGAGCGTGTTGGCAAGACCAATATCGGTTTCGGCTCCGACATGCCCGAATCGAAGCGCGCTGCCGATGCGGAGCTGCTTACTCAGGTGCTGCCGGAAGATTTGCATAAGTTCGGCATGATCCCTGAGTTTGTTGGCCGCATCCCCGTTGTCACTGCCCTCAAGGAGCTTTCCGAGGAAGATCTGGTGCGTGTTCTCACCGAACCCAAGAATGCCCTGGTAAAGCAGTACACCGTGATGTTCAAATACGAAGATTCCGATCTGGTATTCGAGGATGATGCGCTTACCGCTATTGCGGAGCGAGCAATCGAACATCAGACCGGTGCACGCGGTTTGCGTAGCATCTGTGAGAAGGCATTGATGGACGTTATGTATGAACTCCCCGAACATGAGGGACATACCCGCGTTGTCATTCGCCGTAGCGACATTGAGGGAACCACAAAGCCTGTTATCGAACAGGTAAGTGCCGAATTGGTGGATACTGAATAAAGAATTATTTCCTATTGCCGTCGCATTCCTGCTTGCTCAGGGTTGATGCGGCGGCTTTTGGACTGTTTACTGGAATTAACACAATCTGACATTTTGGAAGGAAAAGGCATGGCATCTGACAAAAAGGCAGAGCAGTCTTACCAAGACTGGGAAAAGCCGCTTTTCGACGCCTGGAAAGAGAAGGGGTACTTTGGTCGTACGCCCGGTTTCGGCAAGAACGGTGCAGACACCTACACCATCGTTATCCCTCCGCCGAACGTAACCGGTATGCTGCATATGGGCCACGCCTTGAACGACACCATCCAAGACACCTGCATCCGTCGTGCTCGCATGCAGGGGTATCAGGCTCGTTGGATTCTCGGAACCGACCATGCGGGTATTGCCACCCAGACCAAGGTGGACAAAAAGCTTGCCGAAGAAGGCATCTCTCGTCTCGAAATCGGTCGCGAGAAGTTTATCGATGCCTGTTGGGATTGGCGCGAAGACTATGGCAACACCATCGTGAAGCAGATTGCTGGCATGGGGTGCTCGTGTGATTACGATGACGAGAAATTCACCATGTCGCCTGAGTACGCCAACGCTGTTCGCAAGGTGTTCTGCGATTGGTATCACGATGACCTTATTTACAAGGGTCGCCGTATTGTGAATTGGTGCCCCTCCTGCACAACCGCTATTGCCGATGATGAGGCTGAATATGTAGATGAAAAGGGCCATCTGTGGTACCTGCGCTACCCGCTTTCTGAGCCAGTTGATGGAATGGAATATGTGGTTGTTGCTACCACCCGTCCTGAAACCATGCTGGGCGATACCGGTGTTGCGGTAAGCCCTAAAGACGAGCGGTATAAGCACCTTGTTGGCAAGACGATCGATCTTCCTATCGTGGGTCGCAAGATTCCTATTTTCGCCGACTACTACGTTGACTCCGAGTTCGGTACTGGCTGCGTGAAAACCACTCCTGCTCACGACCCGAATGACTACGCTATGGGTCAACGTAACAACCTTGAGCAGATCAATATTTTCGATGAGCACGCTATCGTCGTTGAAGGCTATGGCAAGTTCAGCGGCATGACGCGCGACGAGGCTCGTGAAGCCGTTGTTGCGGAATTCGAGGCTTTAGGCCTTCTCGATCATGTTGAAGACCATGATCATTCCGTTATGACGTGCTATCGCTGCCACACCAAGCTCGAGCCCTGGCTGTCGGAGCAGTGGTTCGTTGCGGTTGACCGCTTGAAGAAGCGTGCTGCCGAAGTGGTGGAAAATGATGAAATTCAATTCCACCCCGCACGCTGGAAGCAGGTTTATCTCGACTGGCTTGAAAACCTGAAGGATTGGTGCATTTCCCGCCAGCTCTGGTGGGGTCACCGCATCCCGATGTTCTACTGCGATTCCTGTGGCTGGGAAGACGCTCTGATGGAAGATACCGAGGTTTGCCCAAAGTGCGGCGGCCATGTCCATCAGGACGAAGACGTTCTTGACACCTGGTTCTCCTCGCAGTTGTGGCCATTCGCCACGCAGGGCTGGCCAGAAAACCCCGATGAGCTGAAGCCCACCTACCCAACGCAGATGCTTTCCACTGCTCGCGACATCATGGGTTTGTGGGTTGCGCGTATGGTAATGTCTTCGCTTTACTTTACTGATCAGATCCCGTTCAAGGACGTCATTATCCATCCCACGGTTATGGCTGCCGACGGCAAGCCGATGTCGAAGAGCCGTGGCAATGGCGTGGATCCCCTGAAGTTGATGCAGGATTACGGTGCCGACGGCATGCGCTTCGGTTTGCTCATGCAGGTTACCGGTGCCCAGGATCTGAAGTTCAACGAGAACAAGTTGGTAAGCAGCCGCAACTTTGCCAACAAAGTCCGCAATGCTGCCCGCTTTGTAAATATGAACCTGGACGGCTTCGTTCCCGGTGAACCTGAGCCTAAGACAGAGGCAGATCGCTGGATATTCTCGCGTTTGGCCCGCTTGGTTCGTTCGCTTGATACCGCATACGATGGCTTTGAGTTCGCTGATGTCGCCCGAGAGCTGTATGCGTTCTTCTGGAATGAATTCTGCGATTGGTATATCGAGCTTTCGAAGGCTCGTCTGAATGCTGGTGGGGAAGAACGTGCTGTTATGCAGAGAAATCTGGTGTTCGTTCTTGATACCGCTCTGCGTCTGCTTCATCCTGCAATGCCTTTTGTAACCGAACAGATCTATCAGGAGCTTCCAGGCGAAAAGGAAGCACCGTATCTGATGGTTGCATCGTGGCCCGATGCCGACAAGCTGGAAAAGTACATCGACCCCGAGGCCGAGCAGGTTATCACCATGGTTACCCAGGTTGTTTCCGGCATTCGCTCCATTCGCGCGCGCTACGGAATATCTCCTCGTGCAGAGATTGAAGTAGTGGTTAAGGCTCAGGACGATGCGGCGGCAAGCCTCTTCGCGAGCCAAGTTCAGCTGATTTCTGCGCTGGCGAACACCAAGGTATCTGCGGTTTCCGTTGATGCGGCACGTCCCGATGAATCCAGCGTGTGCCTCGCCGATGGGGTGGAAGCCTATGTGATCCTGTCCGGTTTGGTTGACTTCGACAAGGAGCGTGCTCGCTTGGAGAAGGAGATCGGCAAGCTGGAAAAGGATTTCGCCAAGTTCGACAAGAAGCTTTCCAACCCGGGCTTCCTTTCCAAGGCGGCTCCTGAGGTTGTGGAGAAGGACCGTGCGAAGCTGGCAGACATCACCGACCGCCTTACGCGTTTGCGTGCTGAGCTTGCTGAGATTTCCCAGGAAGGATAATCATGAACGAAATCATGTCCCAGTTCCTTACCAGTGAGGTTCAGACGGTGCTGCTTGTGCTGCTGGGTATTGTTGTTGTCCTGTATCTGCTCTCCATTTTCTGGGCTGCACGCGATGCTCGGGCTCGTGGCTTCGGCTGGGCATGGGGCTTGCTTTCCGTTGTCCCTATCGTAGGCTTGGTGGCCTATTGCATGATTCGCCCTCCTCTTCTTAAGGCGGATCGTGAAGAGCAGGATCTCGAACTTGCCCTGAAGCAGCGCGAGCTTATGAAGTTTGGCGATTGCGCCAAGTGCGGCTATCCGGTTGAAGCCGATTACGTGCTTTGCCCGAATTGCCATACGCGCTTGAAGAATCTGTGCCCTACGTGTCACCATGCGCTTGATCCCGCATGGACTGTGTGCCCGTACTGCACAACCAAGATCAAGTAGCTGCCTGTTTGTGAACGGGGTAGCGCGAGGGCTCAGCCGATCCTGTCTCTTTTTATGCGGGGAAGGACTGGCTGGGCTTTCTGTATTTGACAACGGCTCAAGGATTATGACAGCTGGTGTGCTAAGGTAAGGCGAGCTCTGTGGTAACATAGCTCGTTCGTTGATGGTTGTATGGGCGCCTTTGCGCTCTATGCAAGAAAGGAAACGATTGTGGAAATCATTCTCCCAGATGGGTCGAAGAAGATTCTCGAGGAAGGCGCCACGGTTTACGATGTGGCAGCATCTATCGGCACCAGTCTTGCTAAAGCTGCGCTTGCCGGCAAGGTTAACGGTGAGCTGGTGGATGTTACCGCTCAGGTAACCGACGGGGCAACCATTGAAATTATCACCAACAAGAGCCCAGAGGCTCTTTCCATCATGCGCCACTCGTGTGCGCATATTATGGCTGAGGCTGTTCAGGAGCTCTTCCCTGGTGCGCAGATTGCATTTGGCCCTGCTACCGACAATGGATATTTCTACGATTTCGAGCTGCCTGAGAATATCTCTTCGGACGATTTTGCCGCTATCGAAAAGAAGATGGCTCAGATCGTAAAGAGGAACGAGCCATTTGTTCGCGAGGTCGTATCGGTTGAAGAGGCGAAACAGATCTTTGCTGACCAGCGCTTCAAGCTTGAGCATATCGACGATCTTACCGAAGGCGAAATCTCAGTGTATCGCCACGGTTCTTTTGTGGATCTGTGTGCAGGCCCCCATGTCCCTTCTGCTGGCAAAATCGGCGCATTCAAGATGATGAAGCTCGCTGGTGCGTACTGGCGAGGTGACGCAAGCCGTGAGCAGCTGCAGCGTCTCTACGGTACGGCGTTCTTCAAGAAGGCTGATCTGGACGAGTATCTGCATAATCTTGAAGAGGCGGAAAAGCGAGACCATCGCCGCATCGGGCGCGAGATGGACATCTTCATGATGCGCGAAGAGGCTCCGGGCTTCCCCTTCTTCCTTCCTAACGGCATGATTCTGAAGAACACGCTGCTTGATTACTGGCGGGAGATCCATCATAAGGCTGGTTACGTGGAAATCTCCACGCCGCTTATCATGAGCAAGCAGTTGTGGGAAACTTCCGGCCATTGGGATCATTACAAGGACAACATGTACTCCACGATCATCGACGAGGAGGAATTCTGCGTTAAGCCCATGAACTGCCCTGGTGGCGTTCTGGTATACGGCTCCAAGCCGCACAGCTATCGTGATCTCCCCATTCGTGCCGGTGAAATCGGTACGGTTCATCGTCACGAGCTTCGCGGTGCTTTGCATGGTCTGTTCCGCGTCCGCTGCTTCAATCAGGACGATGCGCATCTATTCGTGCGTCCCGATCAGCTTACTGATGAAATCGTGGGTGTAGTGAAGCTCATCGACTCGGTATACCAGCAGTTTGGCTTCAAGTACCATGTAGAGCTCTCCACGCGTCCCGAAGATTCAATGGGGTCGGACGAGGACTGGGCAGCAGCGGAGGCAGGCCTTAAGACCGCGCTAGACCAGTTGGGTATGGAATACGAGGTCAACGAAGGCGATGGTGCTTTCTATGGCCCTAAGATCGACTTCCATCTGCAGGATTCCATCGGACGTACGTGGCAGTGCGGTACGGTTCAGCTTGACTTCCAGATGCCTCAGAACTTCAATCTGGAGTACACCGATCACGATGGTTCCAAGAAGCGTCCTGTTATGCTGCATCGCGTATGCTTCGGTTCTGTAGAGCGTTTTATCGGTATTCTTATTGAGCATTATGCGGGCAAATTCCCTGTTTGGCTTGCTCCGACGCAGGTAAAGATCTTGCCCGTTTCCGAAAAGAGCCGCGACTATGCCCATAAGGTTGCTGAGCAGATCGAAGCGGCTGGCATCCGTGTAACGGTCGACAACCGCGATGAGAAGATCGGTTACAAGATCCGCGAGGCGCGTAGTATCGACCGCGTTCCCTACATGCTGATCCTGGGTGAAAAGGAAGCCGCCGAGGGCAATATCTCGGTACGCGACCGCTCTAACGAAACTGTTCCTTCAACCGTTGAGGACTTCTGCGCAAAGGTCAAGGAAGAGATTCGTACTCGCTCTTAGTCGAGCAAAGCCCGATAAGCTTTTTTCGAAAGTAAGCCGCAAAGCAGTTTTACTGCTTTGCGGCTTTTCTTTTGGCGATGTTAACCCAGAATGGATATGCATTTACATTTAGGGTAATGGCTTAAGGGAAAATATGGGGGCATCATTTGATGCCCCCCCATACGATAGCATTGGGAATACCTAGCCTTCGAGCTCTCGATACATAGAAAGCAAATGCTCCACCAATCCGTCCTCAGTTTCTTCCGATTTTATCCCGTATGCAACCTCCACAGCTTCATCGAGCTCTCTGTGGGCCCTCGTTAATGCAGGGAAAAGACCTATATTCTTCGGCTCGTACAGATCCTCCAAAGTGCAATTTGACTCGTTCATATATCTTTCGCGAGCATCAAGTATCCTTCTTGCGGCTTCTTCGATATTGGACCGCTCTTTTTCCGCAATCAACCCGTCAACCTTGACCTTATTCGTTCTTTCGGCACCCGGCCAGGGAAAACAATTGTATGCAAGGCTTTCCGAATATTGGTAATCGTTTTTGAGCCTTCCCGAAACCCTGCGAACCCATGCATTGTGCGCCCTTGATTGCAGAACTCCGAATTCGTAAATGGTTCCATTAGGAATGATTCTTACCGCATTGCTGCAAAAGTCGCCCCTATCCAAGAATCCAATCGGTATGTACAGACGACGCTGAGACGATGTTTGGGGAATCAGAATGGACGTTCCATCGGGTATGTTCTCGACATGGAACCTCGTCGGTTCGTCGGCGAGCTTTCTGGTTTGGGCATTTTTGCTGGAAAGCCTATATTGACGAACGGCATCAATACGCTTGCGGCATTCTTGAAGATCTCTAAGCTGCGAAAAAGGGACGTTTCTGAGCCGCAGGCACCATCTTGGTTTCCCCGAGATGAATTCTTTCGCTCCATACCACTTGTGGAAAAACTCTTTTGCTCCAGGTTCTTTCTTCAGAAAATCGCTCATTTCCTCCTCGGTAAAAAGGTAGTTGCCGCCATCTATGGGCTTATTCCCGATTCCCATTAAAGGCGCTGCACAAATTGGCGTTTTTCGGGGTGACAGGAAAACATCAGGTGCGTCCATGAGATACGCATTAATATTTTTCGGAAGAATCTCGATGGCTTTTGCATCGGGCGATTCATGCTGGAACAGTCTCTTCTCTGCTTTTAGGCGCGAGAAGCCCACGACAACAACGAACACGTTAGCGCTTTTGTCAGCATCGTTTGTCCAACGAAATGTGTCATAAGCAAAATCTATTCTGATCCCGCTGTCCCAAAGCGGCTTCCACATATTTGCAACATGGTCTCCTTGGCAGATGCTATTGGTTGCCACGAAAGCACATCTGATGGGAAAAGTGTCAATATAACCGGCGGCCTTATGAAACCAACCGGCAACATAATCGACATTGCCAGAATTCTTCGCCCGTCCCAATGCCCCCATTAGTTCTGTTTTCTGCTGTTTCGTCTGATACCTTGCCCCAAGGAACGGAGGATTCCCGACAACAAAAGAGCATTCCGATGCGGGCAGGATATCGTTCCAATTCGTTGTGAGTGCATTCGCCTCAACGATGCTCGTGTCTTTGGTGAGCGGCAAGGTCTCGATTCTGCGGTTCAGAATTGCCGATGTCTCTATATCCATCTGATGCTTTGCAATCTGCATGGCCGTTTCGGCAACATGTACCGCAAAATCATTAATCTCTATACCGTGGAAATGATCGATTTGCACCTTGGATGAAACAGTCGCATCCACCTGGAGCGCAGACTGCCCTGTTCCCTTCGGGTCGACAAGGCGTTCAAGGATTCTGTTTTCTAATCGCCTGAGGTCGATGTAACTTTGGGTGAGGAAGTTGCCGGAGCCGCAGGCAGGGTCGAGAAGTCGGATTCCCGAAATTTCACCTTGAAGCTCCCGAAGCTTGACGCGATTGTTTCCTGCCTTTCTGAGCTTCAGCTCGAGTTCATCGAGGAAGAGGGGGTGCGTCACCTTGCGAATGTTCTCTATGGATGTGTAGTGCATGCCTCCGTCGTGCCTTTCTTCAAGAGACAGAACGGACTCAAACAGCGAACCAAACAGGGCGGGGCTGACCTCCGACCATTGGAATGGGCAACATTCATCGAGTAGGATTCGTTTCGTTTCCTCATCGAAAAAAGGTATGTTGATTTTGCCGGCGAACAGCCCTCCGTTTACATAGGGGAACGCCGAAAGCTCACCGGAGACAAGGCCTCGGTCTTCAGGCGGAGTATTCAGAACCTCGAAAAGGCTATCAAGCGCGATTTTGAACGTCGCCAGTTGTTGATCTGGAATTTTGTCAGCAAGATAGTTACGGAACTGGTTGCGCTCGAAGAGCGTGGAATCTTCTGCGTAGAGGCAAAACAGCAGGCGGACCATGAGAACGGTAAGATGAGATCGGTTTAGGCCGTAGAGTTCGTACTGCCGCTCAAGTCGGTCACGCAACTTTGCCATCAGATAAGCCGCCTTAACCGACAGATCTTTTTCCTGGATCAACTCCTCTTTGTGGGGTCTTACCATAAAATCGAATTTGCCAACATGCTTTTGAAGCTCGGCTAACTTTATGGTTACGAACTCGCTGAAAAAGAGGTCGCTGGGATAGTCGAGGTCATAGATTCTGAACTCATCGAAGTTGCACGTAACTATGTAGCGCGCCTTTTCGCTCGACCTGAGGCCGTTGTTGTAGCGGACCGCTTGCTCTATAGGAGTAAGCCATTCCCCGTCTGATTGGCAATATCGGGCATCAAGGCTTTTCCCGAGGCTCTTTTGCTCGATAATGATTTTAGAGGAGGGGATATAGACATCTATCGCCTTCTTCGTCGACTTGCGCTTAGAAGGCTTCTCTTCAAGTTCGATTTGACTTTGCCCTTGATGGACTTGAACTTTTATCGCGGGACCATTGTACTGGCCTGGAATCCGTACCGGTTTCTCGAATTCGGCAAAACCGTAAACATCAGGCACATCCAGCACGCGTTGAAAGAACTCGGTCCAAAAAACAATAGTGTCTCTGTTTTCTTGGCCGCGCCCTTCCCAGCGAATGGCGAAATTACGAGCCTTGGCAGCGTCCACTCAGGCACACCACCCGAAATTGCAATTGCTTAGCGCGAAGCGCTTACTCTCTCTCTCTCTCTCTCGAAAGCGACATAATCCTGGCTCCTAGGTTCACTGGCTCATCGGCGAGAAGCACCGAACTGACAGAGCCTATTCTAGCAAGTCAGCTTCTCCCAGTAGCCGAAGAACGGGTAAGGGGTGCTTCGGTACTCGCGCCATACGGTGTCGTACACGCCGTCGTTGACCTGCCGCACTGCAAGCTCTGCCATGTCACGGCCGTTCCGATCGTGCTTGAACGACTCGCGCCACTTGAACCATGCGAGGTAGGCGGAGAGCCTGCGGGTGGCAACGCCGTGGAAACGGGACATGAACGTCTTCAGGCGCGAGTGCACGTTGTTGATGCGGTTCACCTTGTGGTCGACCGCTGTGAAGGCTCGGTGGCAAGCCACCCCGAGCTCTTTCAGCGCGCGGGGATAGGCACTGCCCTTATCGGTGCACACGATAGAGCCCTCGCAGACCTTGCCGTCGAGCACTTCCTTCGCCTTCTGTGCCGAGAGCCCGCCACGGCAGGACACGTCGTAGAGGATGTCGCCTCGGTCGTTCACCCCGACGAGCACGCAGATGTGCTCGGGGCCTGTTCCCCTGGGGCGCTTCTCCCAGGCCTTCTTGCCGGGGTAGCCTTTGCCCGAGTGCCGGTGCGCTGGGCGCGGCATTCTAAAAGAGCTGTTCGAGTGGTTGCCCTTGAAGGACTCGGAGAAGAACGTCTCGTCCAGCTCGCAGCCGCATCCCGGCTCGACGTAGAAGGAGGGAGGGTGCTTCGCAAGCGCCTCAAGGAGCCTGTGCCGCATGAAGAAAGAGGTCTTGAGCGACACGTCGCAGCGTGCGGCGCACTCGCGCAGCGGCAGCATGTCGGCGAAGCATTCCGCATATGCCATCCAGGTGCTTCGGGGAAGCTTGCTTGTTGCGAACACCTTCCGCACGGACCCGTTGAAGGTGCGCCCACAGTCGCGGCAAAGGTAGCGCTGGCCGCCGTGCGAATCCTTTCCCCGCTTCGCAAACGAGACGGAGCCGCACCTCGGGCATGCGATTGCGGATTCTGCATCGGAGCGCGACAAATCGAACATCTCCTGTTCGATGAGTCTGCGAAGGGATTCTACGGCGTTGCGCCTCTCCTGTTTCGAGAGAGAGCACAGCATCTCCGCCGTCTTCGCGGCTACGGCCTTCGCATTTGCCATGGCATCCTCCTGCCCTCAAGGTATTGGGTACACATATATATTACCTTGATAAGGAAGCGCAAAGGTTGCTACCATAGAAAGAACATATAAACATTACCATCAGTGGAGGACGGGAATGGAAGTGCTGGACGCAATCGATGCGATGCTGGAGGAGAGCGGCGAGACGAAGGCCGGTCTTGCGTCGTCGCTTGGTCGGTCAAGGCAGAGTATCTACAACATGTACCAGAAGAAGACCGACGTGAGGTGCGGAACCCTCATTGCGATGGCCCAGCATATGGGCTACGAGGTCGTGCTGAGAAAGGGCGATGACGAGATCAAGCTTTCGGCGGAGTAGCCAGCTGAAATATATGCGGAAATGCCAAGGCCCCGTAATACAGTCGTTCGTTACGGGGCCTTGCTGTATCTAGACGATGACTCCATATCCATTCTGGGTTAACATCGCCTTTCTTTTTGCTTATCCATCGAATAGGAGAGGGATGATCGGGCGTGTTTGCTGGGGCAAGATCTCAAAGGAGCACGAACGTTGCTCTGCCGCGTTTGTCGTTCCTCTCATTTTGCGTTTGGCATTTTTATCGCTAGAACTTTTCTGCTTTGTTTAAACGCATTGCTTGGTTTTGGTCTTTTTGCTGCATGCCCTAGTTCCTTTCCGGCATTTTGTGATCTCCTCGTCAGATGAAGAGCAGGTGACGATAATGAAACGAGAGGCGCATGCATCAGCAAAGAGGAACGAAAATGGTAGAAAGGAATCAGACATTCGGCAAAAGCGTGCTAGAATGAACTTGTTAAATGATACTTATAAAGTTGCATTTAGAGAAGGGAGTTTGCTATGGTGCCCCATATCACCCAGTCCGAATTCGCTGAAAAGGTCGAGAGCGTTCCGTATCCTGTATTGGTTGACTTCTTCGCCACCTGGTGCGGGCCATGCAAGATGATGGCTCCCGTTCTTGATCGGGTTGCGCTTGCCAAGCAGGGTAGGGCGGCGGTGTACAAGGTTGATGTTGACCAGGAGCCTGAACTTGCCCAGCGTTTTGGCGTGATGAGCGTTCCGACGCTTATCGTATTCAAAGGTGGATCCATTGCTCGACAGTTCGTGGGCGTTCAGCCTGAGCAGACGTTAGTCGAGGCTCTGGATTAAACCTGCGAGTTATTGGCGATGCCCTTTGGTGAAGTCGCGATACTTTTGTTCAAGCTCGGAAAGCTCATCGGGAGAAAGCTCGGTGAGCTTTCTCATTTGCTCATCGAAGGCCATGATGCTGTCGTTTTTCCGTAGTCTCATCATTTCGTTGTAGTAATTGACTACGGTGCCGGTGATCAGGGCAACGATGACAAGCGAAGAAAGCCCCATGAGAATCGTGATAGCGCGACAGATGGTGGTATGGGCAACGATATCGCCAAATCCAATAGTGGTAATGGCTTGAAAGGAATACCAGACGGCATTGCCGAAAACGGGGAAAGTCTCAGGCTCGAGGATGCAAAACAATGCGCAGCAGACTAGGAGAAATGCTCCATAGGCGGCGAAGAGTCCGCAGCCTCCAATCTGCTTAAAGGCATTGGCAAGCACTGCAAGTGATTGCTTGGCGGAACGGAGGGGCTGATTCTTTTGGGGCGTGCTCATAGAGGCTCGTTTCTGCTTGGGTGCTGCTATTGTACGCTCAAAGCTCCTATAGGGTGTTCGCATTGTTCGCTGAAGCTCTTGCAATGTCGGGACGAAGAAGGGGAGGGTGCTTCCTATGGTGGAGAAAAAAATTACCGATATCGTGATCGTGGGTGCAGGTCCTGCTGGGCTTACCGCGAGTATCTACGCTGCACGTGCTGGCCTTTCTGCGGTGGTTCTGGAAGAACTTGGAGCAGGAGGGCAGCTTCTCTCCATCGACAATCTTGAGAATTATCCAGGGTTTCCCGATGGAATCAATGGATTCGAAGCTGCCTATTCTCTGAGGTTGCAGGCGGAGCGGTTCGGTGCCGTGATCGAAAGCGATAAAGCCATAGGCATTTCGTTGGGCGAAGGAAATAGGGGTGGCGCTCGGTTTGTTGTGCAAGGGACGCAGGGCACCTATCCTGCACGCAGCGTGATTATCGCTACCGGAGCGAAGCCCGTGCCCCTTCCCGTTGATAGAGCCGCTTCCTTAGTGGGGAAGGGCATCTCGTATTGCGCAACGTGCGATGGCAATTTCTTTCGCAATAAGGATGTGATTGTGGTGGGCGGTGGCGATAGCGCTGTTGCCGATGTGGTGTATTTACACCGCGTTGCGCAAACCGTTCATTTGGTGCATCGCCGCGGAGAGCTGAAAGCGAGCCCTTGGTATGCCAAGCAGCTTAAGGGCATGGAGAACCTGGTAGTGCATTGGAACAGTATTGTGTCGGATGTCTTGCAGGAAGAGGGCCGCGTAAGTGGCGCTCGGTTAAAAAGCGTTTTGACGGGGGAAACGAGCACGATTCGTGCCCAGGGAATCTTTGCTGCCATTGGTACGCACCCCGATACGGCATGGCTTGACGGGCTTGTTGAGCTTGACGGCTCGGGCTATATTGTTGCCGATGAGGGCGGGGTAACATCGGTTCCAGGCTTATTTGCTGCAGGTGATGTGCGCACCACGCCTTTGCGCCAGGTTGTAACTGCGGTATCCGATGGTGCTCTTGCTGCGGAGGCGGCTGCTAGTTTCTTGTCTTCATGCTAAAATATATGGCTGTGAATTTTCCGATCATGTGCTTGTGGGCACATGATCGTGAGCCAGTTGATGGAACTGGCAATTGAAATGCGAAAAGGAAGAACATGCGCGAAAAGCTTGAGAAGATCATCGATGCATACGAAGAGCTGGAGCAGAAGCTGGGCGATCCTCAGGTTCTTGCCGACCAGCATGAATACAATAAGCTCGCAAAGAGCTACGCCGACCAGGGTCCGCTTGTTGTAGCTGCTCGCAAATATGTGCAGGATCTCAACGACTTGGCAGAGGCCAAGGAGATGCTCTCCGATGCCGATATGAAGGAATTTGCTCAGGAAGAGATCTCTCGTATCGAAGGTGAACTTCCTCAACTCGAGGAAGACATCAAGTTCATGCTTATCCCCTCTGATCCTGCTGACGAGAAGAACATCATCGTTGAAATCCGCGCAGCCGCAGGTGGCGATGAAGCGGCAATTTTTGCCGGTGATCTGTATAAGATGTACCTGCGTTTTGCCGACCATCATGGGTGGAAGGTGGAGGCTATGGACGTCTCCCCATCCGAAGCGGGCGGTTATAAGGAAATCCAGTTCAAGGTAACGGGTAATAAAGTGTATTCGGTCATGAAGTTCGAGTCGGGCGTTCACCGCGTCCAGCGAATCCCCAAAACGGAAAGCCAGGGCCGTATCCATACCTCAACGGCTACCGTTGCCGTTCTTCCCGAGGCGGACGAAATCGATATCGACATCAAAGACAGCGATCTTCGTATCGATGTGTTCCGTGCTGGTGGACCGGGCGGCCAGTGCGTTAACACTACCGACTCGGCGGTCCGCATCACGCACTTGCCTTCCGGTTTGGTGGTCCAGTCTCAGGATCAGAAGAGCCAGCTGCAGAACAAGATTGCCGCAATGGCCGTTCTCCGTGCTCGTTTGTACGAGAAGATGCTTGCAGAGCAGCAAGCAGCCGAAGGCGCAAAGCGTTTGGCCCAGATCGGCTCGGGCGATCGTGCCGAGAAGATCCGTACCTACAACGCCCCTCAGGATCGTGTGACCGATCACCGTATCGGTTTCAACTCCACCTACAATGGGGTGCTTATGGGAGACTTGCTGGAGGATGTAATTACTGCGTTGCAGGCAGCTGACCGAGCTCAGAAGCTCGAGGAAGCCGTTTAGCGTCACCGTTGCTTTGCGGTGCCTGGCAGCGTTGTGCGAGATTTGCGATTCGAGAAGAATCTGAAAGGGTAGGGCGTGGCCTAGGGTCGATGTCCTGCCCTTTTTTATGTGACATTGCTGTCTGGCGTATGTCTGGCAAGCGTGATGAGCGTGCATGTTGTTCGCGCTGAAGCTCGGTGCGCCTGGCTTGGTATGTGGTAGTGAAAGGTGGCCGGCATGGCTGATAACGATATGTGGACCATAAAGGCGGCTCTTGATTGGACGGTAGGGTTCCTTGAGCGCAAGGGGGATGATAATCCTCGTCTTTCAGCGGAATGGCTGATGTCTGAAGCTACAGGCTTGAGCCGGATCGAGTTGTACGTGAATTTTGAGCAACCCCTTACACTCGATGAGCGAGCTGTTCTGCGTGATTTCGTTGCCCGTCGTGGCAAGGGGGAGCCGCTGCAGCTTATCAGCGGTAAGGTTCCTTTTCGCTATATAACCGTTCTGGTTGCTCCGAATGTCTTGATCCCTCGCCCCGAAACTGAGGTTTTAGTGAGCGAGGCGTTTGCGGAACTGAAGCTCCCGCGTGTTGCTGACCATATTGCCGCAGGCGAAAATGGCGAGGAAGTCGTTTCCCCCGAATTGCCCGAGCTTCGCGTTGTGGATCTGTGCACGGGGTCGGGATGCATTGCCTGCTCGATTGCCTCTGAATATCCAGCGGCGCATGTTGTGGCGCTCGACATTGCCCCCGAAGCCCTGGTTCTTGCTGGAAAGAATATTGCAGCACTTGGGCTTGGTGATCGCGTTGAGGTTCGCGGAAGCGATTTGCTTGGTGCGCTCGATCACGATGAGAGGGGGAGCTTTGACCTTATTATCTCCAACCCACCTTATGTGCCCACAAAGGTATGCGACGGCCTTCCTCGAGAAGTAAGCGAGTGGGATCCGCGTCTGGCTTTAGACGGCGGGGAGGATGGCCTCGATTTGTTCAGAAGGTTCCTTCCAGATGCTCTTTCGTATTTGAAGCCTGGTGGCGTTTTGGCGGTCGAATTGTTTGAGGGGCACCTTGATCAAGCGTTCAGCTGCGCTTGCGATGCTGGATTCGAGCAGGCTCGAATAGCGCAAGACTTGACAGGTCGGCCGCGAGTGCTGGTGGCCCGAAAACCCCGTTAATGTACTCCTTTGTCTTTGAAGAGCCGCTGTTCTGCGAAGGAACAGCGGTTTTTTGTTAGCGCGGCTTGATTCGCAAAAACCAGATTGCATGGAACGCGTACATAACAAGAAATTTTGAAAGCGCAGGTCGACAGGTCGCAAAATAATAGTTAGATACATAGTTTGTGATAATCAAACAACAGTTAATTAATTTGAAATCGATGTTTGATGTTCATCTGAACTCGTGGTTTAATGGTCTTGTTCGATTGGAACGCGTTCATTTGGAAATCGTCTTCGGGTCTGGGGAGTCCTGAAAATGAATGAGCGAACGCGATTCGATATAAGGGCGAGTTTCCGCATAATGCGGGAGGGGTTTTAAATCGTCGGTGAGCACATTGTTTCGGCGTGAAGGTAGTCCGCCAGACTTTCAGGGGATGAGGGTCTGGCGGGCTTCTTTTTTATTCGCGTTTCTCTGAGGTTTATGGTGTTCTGTGACGCTTTTGCAAAATAATTCACTCCATTGAAATAAAGTTGCGCTCTTGGCTTTGGATGGTGCTATAGTGACAACATTGAAAAGCGCAGACGAGGAAAAGTAGGGACGAATCCTTCCCACAGAGAGTTGGCGGTTGCTGAAAGCCAATGGTTGGACGGTCCGAAAGGCGCCTCTGAGCTGTTCTGCCTGAACATCTTCCATTCGAAGCGGACGATCTCCGATTCGGTGGTTGGTCAGTAGGCTGAATCGGTGACCCCGTAATCGGTCCGTGGGAACAGTGTTTCCCCTCTCTCTTTGTGGTCCTGATGCAGTCTGCTGCACAGGATTTTTTTATGCTCGGGTTTTCCGAAACCCGCTCAATGAGTTTAAGAGCCCAATAGAGAAAGGGGTGTGATCAGATGCGAAGCGACGCGATCAAGAAAGGCCTTGCGCGTGCCCCGCACCGAAGCCTTTTGAAGGCTGACGGTTTGACCGATGAGGAGATCGAGCGCCCGCTCATCGCCGTTATCTCTTCTACCAATGACATCATTCCCGGCCATAATCACCTGGATAAGATCGCTGAAGCTGTTAAAGCAGGTGTCCGCATGGCGGGTGGCACGCCTTTGGAGGCAACCACCATCGGCGTGTGCGACGGTATCGCCATGAACCATGAGGGTATGCACTTCTCCCTTACCAGCCGCGAGGTTATCGCCGACTCGGTTGAGTGCGTTGTGCAGGGTCACCAGTTTGACGGTATGGTGCTCATTCCCTCTTGTGACAAGGTTGTTCCCGGCATGCTCCTTGCCGCTTGTCGTCTGAACATTCCTACAGTTCTTGTTTCTGGCGGCCCCATGCTTGCTGGTCGTGACAAGTGCGGAAACGAAACCGACTTGAACACCTTGTTCGATGCGGTAGGTCAGGTAACCGCTGGCACTATGACCGAAGAAGAGTGCAAGTGGTTTGAGAACACCGCATGCCCCACCTGCGGCAGCTGCTCGGGCATGTTCACCGCGAACTCCATTTGCTGCTTGTCTGAGGGTCTGGGCATCGCCCTTCCCGGCAACGGCACCATCCCTGCTGTGTATTCTGAGCGCATCCGCCTTGCAAAGCATGCAGGCATGAAGGTCATGGAGCTTGTAGCGGAAGATATCACGGCGCTCGATATCATCAACGAGCATTCCATCCGCAACGGTATGGCGCTCGATATGGCTTTCGGCGGATCCACCAACACTATGCTTCACCTCACCGCAATCAGTCATGCTGCCGGTTGCCCCATTACCATGGACGACTGGAATGAGGTTTGCCAGCAGATCCCGAATATTACGCGTATTGCTCCTGCCGGTCCGCTCCACATCGAGGATTTGAATGCGGTTGGCGGTATCCCCGCTATTATCGGTGAGCTCGGCCGTCACGGCCTGCTTGACGGCGAGGCCACTACGTGTCACGGCTCCATGGCTGAATGGATCAAGGAATGCCCGCAGGTTGATGGTGAAGTGGTTCGCACCGTTGAAAATGCTTACAGCCCCTACGGCGGCTTGCGAGTTATGCACGGCAACCTTGCTCCCGACCGCGGCGTAGTGAAGCAGTCTGCTGTTTCCGACGATATGCGCAAGCATCGCGGCCCGGCACGTGTCTTCGAGTCTGAGGAAGAGGCCTGCGAGGCCATCTTCGGCGGCAAGATCAACGCCGGCGACGTTGTGGTGATTCGTTACGAGGGCCCTGCAGGCGGCCCCGGTATGCGTGAAATGCTCACGCCCACCAGCGCTATCTGCGGCATGGGCTTGGACAAGTCTGTCGCCCTTATCACTGACGGTCGCTTCTCTGGCGCAACCAAGGGTCCTGCTATCGGCCATGTAAGCCCCGAGGCTGCTGCGGGCGGTCCTATTGCTTTGGTCCATGAGGGCGACATCATCGACATCGATATCGATGAAGGAACCCTTACGCTTGAAGTATCCGATGAAGAGCTCGAGGCCCGTCGTGCTGCTTGGGTGAAGCCTGAGCCCAAGTATCAGGTTGGCGTTCTTGCTCGCTACGCAAAGCTCGTTTCCAGTGCTGACAAGGGGGCATATTTCGGATGAGCGTGATCGATAAGGAATACGAAGCCAAGATGGGCCTCGGTCCTCATACCGAAAAACAAGGCAAGAAGATGTTGGGAGCAGAGGCTATCATCGCTTCGCTCGAAGCCGAAGGCGTGGACACGGTATTCGGTTATCCAGGTGGTCAAGCTATCAAGATCTATGATGCCCTGTACGATTCGAAGAAGATCAACCATGTTCTTGCTCGTCATGAGCAGGGCGCGACTCATGAGGCCGATGGCTACGCCCGCGCCACGGGCAAAACCGGTGTCGTCATTGTGACTTCTGGCCCTGGCGCTACCAACACGGTTACCGGCATTGCCACCGCCTACATGGACAGTGTCCCCATGGTGGTAATCACTGGCCAGGTTCCCCGCAGCGTTATCGGCACCGATGCATTCCAGGAGTCCGATATCGTGGGTATCACCATGCCCATCGTGAAGCACAGCTATCTGCTTCAGAGCTGCGACGATATGACCAAGACTTTCCGTGAGGCGTTCTATATTGCCAACTCTGGTCGTCCTGGCCCGGTTCTCATTGATATTCCTTCCGACCTTGCCGGTTCGGAGATGGTGTTCGAGTACCCTGAGGATGTGCTTATTCCCTCGTACAAGCCGACGGTTAAGGGCAATATTCGCCAAATCCGCCAGGCATGCGAGATGATGAAGGAAGCGAAGCGCCCCATTCTCTACATCGGCGGCGGCATCATTGCGTCCCATTCCGAAAAGGAATTGCTCGCGGTGGCAGAAAAGCTGCAGATCCCCGTGGTTTCCACGCTGATGGGCAAGGGCGCATTCCCTGCATCCAACCCGCTCAGCCTGGGTCTTGTGGGCATGCACGGCTCCAAGTTCGCGAACTATGCGGTAACCAACTCTGATTTGCTTATTGCGGTAGGTGCGCGCTTCTCGGACCGCGTTACCGGCAAGCTTGCCGATTTTGCGCCTGATGCGAAGGTTATCCATATCGATGTGGATCCTGCTGAAATTGGCAAGAACCGTATTCCTCAGATTCCTATCGTTGGTGACGCGAAGGTCGTTCTGGGCGGCATTAACGAGCAGCTCGAGCAGACGGGCTACGAACCTTGCACGAAGGAATGGCTCGCTCAAATCGAGGAATGGCGAAGCCGCCATCCGTTCTACAGCCCCGGCGTGTCCACGCCTGCTGGCTCTATTTCGCCTGAGGGTTCGCTTGATTTGCTTTCCAGCTTGCTCGACCCCGAGAACTCCATTGTGACCACCGAGGTTGGCCAGCATCAGATGTGGGCCGCTCAGCATATCGATCGCGACGTATCGCGCACGTTCCTTTCCAGCGGCGGCTTGGGCACTATGGGATTCGGCTTCCCGGCTGCCATCGGCGCTAAGGTTGCTTGCCCCGAAAAACAGGTTGTGTGCATCGCGGGTGATGGCTCTTTCCAGATGAACGTTCAGGAGATGGCAACCGCTGCCGTCAAGGGCATCAACGTGAAGGTTCTTCTTATGAATAACTCCGCGTTGGGTATGGTTCATCAGTGGCAGGGCTTGTTCTACAACGAGCGCTACAGTGAAACGCTCTTGCCCGACAACCCTGATTTTGTGAAGCTGTGCGAGGCTTACGGCTGGGGCGGCAAACGCGTTTCCGATCCTGCCGAGCTCGAAGATGCCATGAAGTGGATGCTTGATTACGATGGTCCTGCGTTGCTTGATATGCGCATCGATCGCGATGAAAACGTATTCCCCATGGTCGCCCCCGGTGCTCCGCTCGACGATATCATCGGTGCGGTGAATGTTGGTCCAATCTCCAACATGCTTGAGGGATTCGAGAATCTGCCGTTTGCGAACGCTGCCGAGGCAAATGCGGCTGCGCACAGCGCCAACAATGAAGGAGGCCGATAATGAGCACTCAGCAGAGGCATATCCTTTCGGTATTGGTTGAAAACAAGCCAGGCGTGCTTTCGCGCGTTACCGGTTTGGTTTCCCGTCGCGGTTTCAATATTGAGTCTCTTTCCGTTGGCCCAACCGAAGACCAGACGCTTTCCCGTTTGACGATCATCATGATCGCCGATGATGTTGCATATGAGCAGATCACCAAACAGCTGCATAAGCTTATCAGCGTGCATAAGATCACCGACCTCACCCAAGAGCAGGCGATCGAGCGTGAGTTGGTACTGTTCAAAGTTCACGCTAACCCTGAGCGCCGAGGCGAGATCATTGAGATTGCCAACGTGTTCCGTGCCAACATCGTCGATGTGGGCAAGTCGTCGTTGACCATCGAGGTCACTGGTACCGAGTCGAAGATCTCGGGTATCGAAGATCTCCTGCGTGCCTATGGCATCAAGGAGATTATTCGCACGGGTATAATTGCAATGTCCCGCGGCTCCAAGGTGAGCTAAGCCACCTGTCGTGTGACGCAATTCACCATATGGTAATAACAGTCAGTCATTAGAAGAAGGGATGAACCATGGCTGTAACGATCTATTACGAAGAGGATGTCGATCCTAAGGTAATCCAGGGCATGAAGGTAGCTATCATCGGCTACGGCTCTCAGGGCCATGCACATGCACTGAACCTTAAGGATTCTGGCGTTGACGTTCGCGTTGGTCTTCGTGAGGGTTCCAAGAACTGGGCTGTCGCAGAAGAGGCTGGCCTGAAGGTTACCACGATGGACCAGGCTGCTGAGGAAGCCGACTTCATCATGATTCTCGTTCCCGACGAGAAGCAGCCCCAGGTTTACAAGGATCACGTCGAGAAGCACCTCAAGCCCGGCAAGACCCTTGCTTTCGCTCACGGCTTCAACATCCACTACGGCTACATCAAGGCTCCCGAAGGCGTTAACGTTGTTATGTGCGCTCCTAAGGGTCCTGGCCACATTGTTCGCCGTCAGTTCACTGAGGGTTCTGGTGTACCTGATCTGGCTTGCGTATACGAGGATGCAACCGGCAACGCTTGGGATATCATCATGTCCTACTGCTGGGGTGTTGGCGGTGCTCGTTCCGGCATCATCAAGGCAACCTTCGCTGAGGAAACCGAAGAGGACCTCTTTGGCGAGCAGGCAGTTCTTTGCGGTGGCCTCGTAGAGCTGGTAAAGGCTGGCTTCGAGACCCTGACCGAGGCTGGCTATCCGCCCGAGTTGGCATACTTCGAGTGCTATCACGAGATGAAGATGATCGTCGACCTGATGTACGAATCCGGCATCCACTTCATGAACTACTCCATCTCCAACACTGCTGAGTACGGCGAGTACTACGCTGGCCCCAAGGTCATCAACGAGCAGTCCCGCGAGGCCATGAAGCTCATCCTCAAGCGTATCCAGAACGGCGAGTTCGCCAAGGAATTCGTTGCCGACTGCGAGAATGACCACAAGTGGCTCCTCGAGCAGCGTGAGAAGATCAACACTCATGAGATCGAGACCACTGGCGCTAAGATCCGCCAAATGTTCTCTTGGGTTAAGTCCGCAGAATAGTTTGCGCGTCCGCTCGTGCACTCGAAAAGGCACCCTTTGGGGTGCCTTTTCTTTGTGCGCTTGCTCCATACGGGATGACGCTGCGCGGCGCCCTGGCGGCGCAGCTGGCTTTCAAGCGCTCAGCATGGCCATAAGGCCTATGCTTCGCGCTTTCAGGTCAGCTGCACTCGCCAGGGCGCCGCTCGCTGATTTACTGACGCATGCCCCCAGCTTCGTTAACGCCCTTTGGGCGTTTGCTCAAATTCGCTTCGCTCTTTGAGCCGCTGGGCCCTTTTGGCTGGCGTTCAAATTCGCTTTGCTTTTTGAACGGGGGTGCATGATATTCGGTTTGAATCGCTTTATTGGTAAAGCAAATGTGCCGTCTGCAAAATAGTCGCGTAGGGGATACTTTATTCTGATAAAGTATCTTTCATTATTCGTATGCCTCGTTAGTGGGCGGGGCGTTTTGAAAGGACTTGTGTCTATGGGAAGGGTGTACAACTTTTCTGCGGGTCCGGCGGTGCTTCCTGAAGAAGTGCTCCGTGAAGCCGCTGCGGAAATGCTCGATTATCAGGGCACCGGTATGTCTGTCATGGAGATGAGTCACCGCTCAGCTGCATTCAAGGGCATTATCGAGGAAGCCGAAGCTGATCTTCGCGACCTTATGAACATTCCCGACAACTACAAGGTGCTGTTCTTGCAGGGTGGCGCAACTCAGCAGTTTGCTGCCATTCCCATGAACCTGATGTTGAATGGCAAGGCAGATTACATCGTTTCCGGTTCGTGGTCCAAGAAGGCGTTCAAGGAAGCTCAGCTGTTTGGCGATGCTCGCTGTGTTGCTTCAAGCGAAGACGGCAACTTCTCCTACATTCCCAACGTGGACGAACTCGAGTTCCGCGAGGACGCCGATTACGTTTACATCTGCGAAAACGAAACCATCTACGGGACGCACTACCATAAGCTTCCTGAAACAGGCGATGTTCCGCTGGTAAGCGATGTCTCCTCGTGCTTCCTTTCCGAGCCTATCGATGTTTCGAAGTATGGCTTGGTGTACGGCGGCGTTCAGAAGAATATTGGTCCCGCCGGTGTAGTAATCGTTATCATTCGCGAAGACCTTATCAAGGACGAATGGCTGCCCAACACGCCTACCATTCTGCGCTATAAGACCCAGGCAGATGCCGACAGCATGTCGAACACTCCTCCGTGCTATGGCATCTACATTTGCGGTAAGGTTTTCAAGTGGCTGAAGTCCCTCGGCGGGCTCGAGGCTATGAAGAAGATCAACGAGGAAAAAGCAGCCCTGCTCTACGACTACCTCGATTCCACTGATTTCTACACGGCTACCGCTCGTAAGGAAGATCGTTCCATCATGAACGTTCCCTTTGTTACCGCTTCGGCTGAGCTTGATGCTGAATTCGTTGCTGGAGCCAAAAAGCGCGGTATCGAAAACATCAAGGGCCATCGCAGCGTAGGCGGTATGCGTGCAAGCATCTACAACGCAATGCCTGTTGAAGGCGTGAAGGCACTGGTTGAATACATGAAAGAATTTGCCGAATCCCACCAGTAGGTAAAAAGCAAAGCCTCAGTTTGCTGCTGCATGAACCGATAATCGACAAATTGTGCCAGCTGCGAAAAATATATTAAATCAGCGGGGGAGCATCGTATTGTGCGATGCTCCCTATGCTATACTTTCCAAGTCTGTAAAAAGGCAGACAAGAAATTATAGGCCCCCGAGACATGTTTGTTGTTGGTGCTTGTTCGGCAAGCGCGGCATACATGGTTAATGTTTTGACTGCAAACACGTACGAAGGGTCCCCGATACTTTTTTGAAAGGGGTCCGTTTTGACCGAAATCAAGAACACGTCCGTCATTGATTTTCAGGACATCTCTGACGAAGAGATGAACAAGATGATCGATGGCACTCTGACCGACTTCGACGAGGGCGATCTGATCGACGGCACTGTTGTAAAGATCGAGCATGACGAGGTACTCGTTGACATCGGATTCAAGAGCGAGGGCGTTATTCCTGCCCGCGAGCTTTCTATCCGCAAGGATGCTGATCCTTCCGAGGTCGTATCTTTGGGCGATAAGCTCGAGGCCTTGGTTCTCCAGAAGGAGGACAAGGACGGTCGTCTCATCCTCTCCAAGAAGCGTGCTGAGTACGAGCGTGCTTGGATTCAGGTTGAGGAAAAGTTCAAGGCTGGCGAAGTTGTTACCGGCGAGGTTATCGAAGTCGTCAAGGGCGGCCTGATCCTCGACATCGGTCTCCGTGGCTTCTTGCCTGCTTCTCTCGTTGATCTTCGTCGTGTTAAGGATCTTACTGCATATCTTGGCACCGAAATCGAAGCTCGTGTCATCGAGATGGATCGCAACCGCAACAACGTTGTTCTCTCCCGTCGTGTTCTCCTCGAAGAGGGTCGCAAGAACGAGCGTGCTGAAATCCTCGAGAAGCTCTCTAAAGGCATGCGCCTGAAGGGCACCGTTTCCTCCATCGTTGACTTCGGTGCATTCGTTGATCTGGGCGGCATCGACGGCCTGATCCACATCTCCGAGCTCTCCTGGAGCCATGTAAACCATCCTTCCGAGGTTGTTAAGGTTGGCGAAGAGGTTGAGGTTGAGGTTCTCGACGTTGATCTTCAGCGCGAGCGCATCTCCTTGGGTCTCAAGCAGACCACCGAGGATCCTTGGACCAAGCTTGTTGAGACCTATCCCGTTGGCACCATCGTTGACGGCAAGGTTACCAAGATCGTTCCCTTCGGTGCATTCATCGAGCTCGGCGCAAACGTTGAGGGTCTTGTACACATCTCCGAGATGGCTATGCGTCACATCGATTCTCCTGCACAGGTTGTCAAGGTTGGCGATGCTGTGAAGGTTAAGGTTATGGACGTTAACGTTGAGCGTCGTCGCATCTCCCTGTCCATGAAGGCTGCTGCTGAGGATCTGGGCATCGAGATCGCTGTTGCAGAGCCCGAGCCCAAGCCTGAGGCTGCTGAATAACATAGCATTGCATAACATGCGATAATGAAGCGGTGGGTTGCTTTTGCACCCACCGCTTTTTCTTTGCGCGGTTAGTGCGCCTTTGGTCGGAACGGCAATTGAAAGCAGCAGGGACGCTCGAGTGAGGGGAATGGGCATGATCACGATATTCGTCACCGGTGGTATAGGATCGGGTAAATCAACCCTAATGCGATTCTTTGAGGCTAAGGGAGCTGGCGTGGTGTACGCCGATGAGGTTGGGCATGAAAACTTGCACAACAACGCCACGAAGGAAGAGCTTCGAGAAGCGTTCGGGAATAAGATATTCAATTCGGAAGGCGAGATCATTCGCTCTGAACTAGCTGCTTGCGCTTTCTCTAGCTCGCAGAATACTGCTTTGTTGGACTCGATTACCCAACCGCGTTTATACGAGGGCTGCCTTCGCCATATTTCTGATCTCGGGAAGAGCCATGAAGTGGTTGTGCTCGAGATGGCCATTCTGGATGGTCGTGACGACTTCTACCGGAAGGCAGATATCGTTATTGCTGTTACCACCTCTCCCGAGGTTCGCATTGCCCGCTTAATGCACTCGCGTGGTTTTTCGGAAGAAGATGCGCGCAACCGTTTGGCTAATCAGGTGCCCGAAGAGCAGCGTTTGTCAATTGCCGATGTGGTGTTTACCAACAACGGTTCTATCGAGGATTTCGAAGCCCAGATTTCCCTATGGTGGGAACATGAAATCGCACCCCGCCTTAAGTGATGGGCGTATACCTTTAGTAGGCATGCTGCAGCGTGTTTCCTGTTTTGCGTAAGTAAACCCTTTATGCTGATAGACGTTGAGTCGGGTCGTTCTTTTGCCGATCGGAACAGATAGTTAGGGGAGGCAAGTGAGTCATCTTTCCAATCTTGAGGGCCATGTCATGGAGGGCAAACTTCCTGTTGCCCGCCTTGCTACGCAGCCATTCAAAGTTGTTTCTCCATATGAGCCTGCAGGTGACCAGCCCAAAGCCATTCAACAGCTTGCCCAGAATATCGAATCGGGCATGCGTTATGAGACCTTGCTGGGTGTAACGGGGTCAGGCAAAACCTACACCATGGCCAAAACCATCGAGGCTGTTCAGAAGCCAACCCTTGTGTTGGCTCCCAATAAAACGCTTGCGGCGCAGTTGGCTGCCGAGTTGAAGGAATTCTTTCCCAACAATGCCGTGGTGTACTTCGTGAGTTACTACGATTACTATCAGCCCGAAGCGTACGTACCTACCACGGACACCTTCATTGAAAAGGATGCCTCCATTAATGAAGAGGTGGAAAAGCTGCGTCACGCGGCAACGGCCCAGTTGCTTTCCCGCCGTGATGTTATCGTGGTTGCCTCGGTTTCCTGCATTTACGGCATTGGCTCGCCTATGGAATATGCGGGCATGGCGGTGTTCCTTGACAAGGAAGTGGAGCAGGACCGCGACGACCTTATCCGTCGTCTTATCGACATCCAGTATGACCGCAACGATTACGAGCTGAAGCGCGGTACGTTCCGCGTGCGCGGCGATGCGCTTGATGTGTTTCCTCCCTATGCGGACAATCCGATTCGCGTGGAATTCTGGGGCGACGAGATCGAGGAAATCTCGGAGATCGACAACGTAACCGGTGAAGTGTTGAATACCTTCGAAGCGTTGCCCGTTTGGCCTGCCTCTCACTACGTTGCTGCACGTCCCGCTTTGGAGCGTGCGGTTAAGACCATTCAGGATGAACTGCAAGATCGCCTTACTCAATTCAATGAAGAGGGAAAGCTTCTTGAAGCGCAGCGTCTGGAAATGCGAACTTCCTATGATCTTGAGATGATTGAGACCATGGGTTTTTGCTCGGGCATTGAAAACTATTCGCGCCATCTTGACGGGCGTGAGCCAGGTGAGCCGCCCTATACGCTCATCGACTACTTCCCAACCGATTTCCTGTGCTTCATTGACGAGAGCCATGTTACCGTCCCTCAAATCCGCGGCATGCATGAAGGCGACCGTTCTCGCAAGATCACGCTGACCGAGCACGGCTTCCGTCTGCCGTCATGTCTGGACAATCGCCCCCTGCGCTTTGATGAGTTCGAGGCGCGAATCCCCCAATTTGTGTATGTTTCCGCGACTCCGGGCGATTACGAGGAACGTGTGAGCGAGGCAAAGGTGGAGCAGATTATTCGCCCGACCGGATTGCTTGATCCCGAGATCGACGTTCGCCCCATCATGTCTCAGATCGACGATATCATCGACGAAGCGCAAGAGTGCGCCAAACGCAAAGAGCGCGTGCTGATAACCACGTTGACCAAACGTATGGCCGAAGACCTTACCGAGCATCTGCTCGATCAGGGGATTCGCGCTCGCTATATGCATTCTGATATTGGCACCCTTGAGCGTGTTGAAATCTTGCGGGATCTGCGAAAAGGGGAGTTCGATGTATTGGTGGGCATCAATCTGTTGCGTGAGGGCTTGGATCTGCCCGAAGTAACGCTGGTGGCAATCCTTGATGCTGACAAGGAAGGTTTCCTCCGCAATCATCGTTCCCTGATTCAGACCATTGGCCGCGCGGCGCGCAACGCCAACGGCAGGGTGATAATGTATGCCGATAAGATTACCGACTCGATGGATCAAGCCATCAAGGAAACGCGACGCCGTCGTAGTATTCAGATGGCATACAACGAAGAGCATGGCATTGTGCCTCAAACGGTTAAGAAGGGCTTGAGCGACATTACCGATTACCTCGAATCTGAAGAGGGGAAGCGGAGCGCGCAAGAGGTCAATGCTGATTTGGCTGGTTATTCTCGCAGCGAGATTCTACGTGTTATAGCCTCGTTGGAGGACGAGATGATGGAAGCTTCTGCTGCGATGGATTTCGAGCGTGCGGCTTCGGTTCGTGATCAGATCGTTCAGTTGCGTGGGCAGATGGAAGGCAAAAGCGAAGAAGCGGTTTTGGGTGAATTGAAGAAAACCGCCCGAAAGGGAAGTGCCTTTGGTGCCCGCAAAAGCTCCTACGGTGGCGGTCGAAAAAGTTAAGCAACATATCCCAATAATCTGTGGTGACCTTATGAATGCGCTTGCCGTGTTCGTTGAGGATCCGTATCCTTTCAAAATTAGTTAGACAAACTAAGCAAATGCGTATGAAATGAACTCGGCATGTGCGTTGAGGAAAGGAGCAGGACGTGGGATTTGCAGTTGTTGTTGACTCGACGCTCGATATGTCTGCGGAGGAATACCAAGCACTGAACATCACCATGGTTCCCCTTAATATTTTGGTCGGCAAAGACGAATTCAAGGATCAGGTGGAAATCAGCTCCGAAGAATTCTATGAGCGCATGGGCGAAGCAACCGAGCTCCCCAAAACCGCCCAGCCGGCGCCTTTCGATTTTGTGCAGGCGTATGAGCGTCTTGCACAGGAAGGATACGAGGGAATCGTCTCTCTCCATATTGCCGGCGTTCTTTCCGGCACTATTGAATCAGCTCGTGCGGCAGCTGACCAGGTAGACATTGACGTTCGTGTTATCGATTCCGCTTGCTGCACCGCTCAGGCGGCTTTACAGGTGAAGCAGCTCTGTGCTCTTCGCGATGCCGAAGTATCGCTCGACGAAGCCCAGGCCGCCATCGAGGAGCTTATTCCAAAAACTCAGTTCCTTGTTGCCTGCGACACGCTGGAAAACCTACTGAAAGGCGGTCGCCTTTCGGCCGACCAAGTAAAGAACGCCAGCCTGCTGAACATTAAGCCTATTTTCACTTTCAACGAAACGGGTGTGCTGGTTGCTTTCGGCAAGGCCAAGGGTATGCGCGGCGTTATCAAGCAGTATGTTCAGAACGCCCAAAAGCGCACTGAAGAGCAGGGCAAGCAGCGTATTCGCTTCTGCCACGTTGCGAACGAGCAGGGCGTTGAAGACCTGAGGTCTGCTCTTGATGGGGCGGGCGTGGAATATATTGACGAGGGATCTTCCCCTTGTGGAGCCACGGTGGCAACGCATCTGGGTCTGGGTGCTCTCGGCATCGCATTTGCTCCTGCTGAAGCCTAAGGCGGGTCAAAATTGGGCTATCTGCCTACTCTGAACTGCTGATGAAATTGCACGATTCGGCTCTTCATACCTCGTATTATGGGAACGCTTCGGAATGCCGGGCATTTGATTTGATAAGGAAGTGAACATGGAAAACGTTGACGACATTGAAGAGGAACGCGGTGACAAGGCGATTGTCGACACGCTGCTGTCAGATACGTTTAATTCCATTCTTCGTATCGAGGAACGCTCGCTTAAGAATCGCTTGACCGAGGGCCTTTCCATTGCGGAGTTGCACACTATTGTTGCAGTGGGTTTGCATGAGATCAATTCCATGAAAGTGGTAGCTTCGCGCCTTGATGTGACCATGGCAACCCTTACGGCAGCTATGAACAAACTTGAGCGAAAGGGATTCGTGGAACGCTCTCGCAGCGAAATGGATCGCCGCCAGGTTCTGGTGCAGTTGACCTCGAAGGGACGTAAGGCCTTCCGCGCCCATGAGTCCTTCCATAAAAAGATGGTTGACAGTGCCCTTGCTGCGCTTACGCAGGAGGAAGAAGAGCTGTTTGTCAGTGCTTTGGGCAAGATCAAAGATTTCTTCGATAAGGAGAGCAAGCAGTTAAACGCTGCAGAAGCATAACCTTCTACTAACAACTTTTCAGTAATCGCCTTACTCAGGTGTAGCTCAGTGCGCCCAAATTCGCTGTGTTTGCGTTTTGCAGTTGGCGGAGAGGGGGACAGCACGACGTTGGTGAATAGCAGCCTCCTTCAAAAGGGCGCTGTTGAATAAAGAAAGGACAGAAACATGGCAACTATTGATTCTCTGAAGGAAATCCTGAACGAAAACCTCGATATCGAGCCGGAAAAGGTTGTTGAAAGCGCAACGTTTGACGAGCTTGGCATCGATTCTCTGGACATGGCGGAACTGATCTGCGATATCGAAGAGCGTCTTGACGTTGAGTTCGGTGAGCCTGAGGGTCTGGAGACCGTTGGCTCTCTGGTGGAGTACATCGACTCCCTGTAGCCGACGCCGCCGCAGATAATGCGGTTGCGTTGGGGAGAGGGCATTGTCTCTGGCTGCCCCCTCCCTCCTTCGCTCTGTCGAAGGAGGCGGCTTCTTTCAAACGTTTGCAAAGAGGCCGCCCTCTTTGACAGGGATGCCCATGTGGCAAAGTGCGCAAAGTGAAAAGAGGCATACGTATATGAAGACACGTATTACCGAGCTGTTGGGTATTGAACAGCCCATCATCCAGGGCGGTATGGCATGGATCGCTGATGCGAAACTTGCCGCTGCAGTTAGCGAAGCAGGTGGCTTGGGAATCATTGCCTGCGGATCTGCTCCTGTTTCCTGGGTTCGCGAGCAGATCGAAGAAGCTCGCCGTCTTACGGATAAGCCTTTCGGTCTGAACATTATGCTGATGAACCCCGAGGCTCCCGAGCTTGCTAAGCTTGCTGCAGAGATGAAGGTTCGCGTGGTAACCACAGGTGCCGGCAATCCTGGAAACTACATCGATATGTGGAAAGAGGCAGGATGCAAGGTTATCCCCGTCGTGGCTTCTGCTGCCCTGGCTCGTCGTATGGAGCGCTGTGGGGCCGACGCTGTCGTAGCTGAGGGCTGCGAGGCTGGCGGCCATATCGGCGAGCTCACCACGATGGCTCTTACCCCTGCAGTATGCGATGCCGTTTCCATTCCCGTTGTTGCCGCAGGAGGCATTGCAGATGGACGTGGCTTTGCTGCTGCCATTGCTTTGGGAGCAGAGGGTGTCCAGGTCGGTACGCGCTTCCTTACCGCTACCGAATGCGGCGTTCACGATGCCTACAAGCAGAAGGTTTTGGGCGCAAAAGACTCCGATACCATCGTTACGGGGCGTGCTGGTGGACATCCTGTGCGTGGTATCAAGAACAAGTTCGCGCGCAATGTTCGCAAACTTGAGGCCGACCCTGCCAACGTTGCCATTTTGGAATCAGAGTTGGCAGGCTCCCTCCATCGTGCCGTTGCGGGCGATGTTGACAATGGCTCGTTGATGGCGGGCCAGGTTGCTTGTCTGGTTAACGATGAGAAGAGCGCTGCTCAAATCGTCGACGATTTGGTAGCTGAAGCTCAATCGTGGGCAGGCGAGGGCCTTCAGCGCATGCTGGATGCAAATGCTCATCGTGCATGGAATGCCGAGGTGCGTTAGGCATGACGGTATTCATGTTTCCGGGCCAAGGCGCCCAAAAGCCCGGTATGGGCGCGGATCTTCTTGGGGTTGCCGAAGTTGCGCAGACCTTTGCGATTGCAGGCGAGGTGTGCGGCGTTGATGTTGCAGCGCTTGCGCGAGAGGGCAGCGCCGAGCAGGTGAACGATGCCTACAACGCCCAGGTATTGGCTGCGGCCCTTTCTGTCGGGCTGTCCCATGCGCTCGATGCCCGAGGGATTCAAGCGGAAGCTATGCTCGGATTTTCCCTGGGACAGATCAGCGCTCTTATGGCCAGCGGCGCTTTGAGCGATGAAGATGGTTTCGCTTTACTCGATGTGCGTGCTCGTTCCATGGCCCAAGCGTGCGAGGAACGCCCTGGTGCAATGTATGCGCTGCTGGGCGCTGCCCATGAAGACGCCCAGGGTATCTGCGATGAATGCGCTCAAGACGAAATACTGGTATGTGCCAATTTCAATGCGCCGGGTCAGGTAGTGGTATCTGGAGATGTTGCCGCTATCGAGCGAGCCGAAAAGGCATGGCAGAGCCTGGGAAAGCGTGGTGCTCGCCTGAATACTGCGGGGGCATTCCATAGTCCGCTTATGGCTTCGGCATCAAAGGCTGTGCGGGAGAAGTGCAGCGAGCTTTCCTGGAAGCAGCCTGCGGTTCCGGTTATCTGCAATACCGATGCGCAGATTTTCGATGTCGACCAGGCTGCTGATCGCTTGGCTCGTCAGGTTGTAAGCCCTGTCCATTTTGAGCAGAGCGTACAGGCATTGATCAGACAGAGTGCAACTCGGTTTGTCGAGGTTGGCTATGGTGCGGTTTTGAATGGTCTTGTTCGCCGCATCGACAAACGTGCAGGTCGCGTTCGTGTTGGAACGCTTGATGAGTGGAATGCGTTTGTTTCCGAGCAAACAGGCATTGGGGAGGAGTAGACCGTGCCAAAAAACGAAAGAGCAGCGTTCCCCGTTGCCCTGGTAACGGGAGGAAGCCGTGGCATCGGTGAAGCGGTGGTGCGCACGCTTGCAGAGGCAGGTTATGCCGTAGCTATCAATTGCTCAAGCGAGAAGAGCCTCGAGGCAGCAGAGAGCCTGGCTGTGGAAGTTGCTCAGGAGCATGGCGTTCAGACCAAGGCTGTTTGCACCGATGTTTCCTCCTTTCAGGAGGTTGCAGCCATGGTGGCAGAGGTACAGGCGATGTGGGGCCGTATTGATGTTCTGGTTAATAACGCCGGCATCACGCGCGATGGCTTGTTGGCACGCATGAGCGAGGAAGCGTTCGATCGCGTAATCGACGTCAATCTGAAGGGTGCTTTCAACTGCGTTCGCCATGTGGTTCCTATCATGATGAAGCAGCGATACGGCAGGATCGTAAGCGTTTCCAGTGTCGTAGGTCTATTCGGCAATGCTGGACAGGTTAATTACTCGGCGTCAAAGGCGGGCATCATCGGCCTTACGAAAAGCGTTGCAAAGGAGCTTGCTGCGCGTGGCATCACGGCAAACGCGGTTGCTCCTGGCTTTATCGGGACTGAGATGACAAAGGCGATGGGCGAAAAGGCCATCGAGGCAGTGCGCGGCCGCATTGCGATGAAGGAATTCGGCGAACCTCAGGATGTGGCGAATGCGGTTCGTTTCTTGGCGAGCGACGAGGCCCGCTACATTACAGGACAGGTTTTGGCAATCGATGGAGGGATGTCGCTATGAGCAACGAAGAGAAGGACAGCGGATTCAACCGTGTAGTAATTACGGGCATGGGTGCGATTTCTCCAGCAGGCTTTGGCGTTGATGCGCTGTGGAGCAAGGTTGCATCTGGCGAGTGCTGCTTTACCCTTCTTCCCGAAGAAAAACGAGAGCAGCTTAATGTGAGCGTTGTTGGAGCCATTCCCGACTACGATCCCCTGAAAGCGGGTTTTTCCAAGAAGGAATCGCGTCGTTTCGCTCCCTTCGTGCAGTATGCCATCTTGGCATCGGATGAAGCCATGACGCAGGCTGGCATCGATATGGAGCAAGAAGACGCCACTCGTTTTGCGTGCGTATTCGGATCCGGTATTGGCGGCATGGAAGTTTTCGAGCGTGAATCCATCGTGCTGCACGAAAAAGGAGCAAAGCGCGTAAGCCCGCTGTTTATTCCAACCATGATCTCGAACATGGCGGCGGGCAATCTTGCCATTCGCTATGGCTTGAAGGGCGATTGCCTGAACATCGTAACGGCGTGCTCGACGGGCACTCATTGCATAGGCGAGGCCTATCGCCTTATTCGCTTTGGTTTGGCCGATGCGGCACTTGCCGGTGGTACCGAAGAGGGCATCACCAATATGTCGTTGGCTGGATTCGGCAACCTAGGTGCCATCACCAAGTCCGATGATCCCATGAAGGCCGGCTTGCCTTTCGACGCTCGTCGTTCCGGCTTTGTTGCAGGCGAGGGAGCGGGTGCGTTGGTGCTGGAATCGCTTGAGCATGCTCAGGCACGTGGCGCCAACATCATTGCCGAGATCACGGGCTTTGGCTCTACTGGTGACGCTTACCACATGACTGCCCCTGAGCCGAGCGGTGAAGGCGCAGTGCGCGCTATGCGCCAGGCGCTGGCCGAAGGTGGCTTCTCTCTGGAAGAAGTGGGCCATCTGAACGCTCATGGCACGGCTACGCATGTGAACGACATGGTGGAAGCTGCTGCGTGGCATGGCCTTCTTGGCGACGATCTTGCTTCCAAGATTCCTGTAACCTCGGTAAAGGGTACGGTAGGCCATATGCTGGGCGCAGCAGGAGCTATCGAGGCCATTGTGACGGCCATCTCGGTGTCTCGTGGAATCGTTCCCCCTACGGCAGGTTACTCCGAAGCAGATCCGGAATGCCCAGTGTTCGTTCCGTCTGGCGCTTTGGTGAACCGTCCCCAGAAGGTTGCGCTTTCTAACTCGTTGGGCTTCGGCGGACATAATGCCTCTTTGGCGGTATCCCCCTTTACGGAGGTGTGTGAGTAATGGGGCTTGAGATTACTTTTCCCTGTGACCGTGAGGGTGTGCTGGCATTGCTGCCCCATCGCGATCCGTTTGTGTGGGTGAGCCGCATTGCTAGCTGCGAACCTGGCAAGTCTATCGTGGCTGAGCTCGATGTCAATCCTGAGCTGCCCTTGTTCACGGGCCATTTTCCAGGGCACCCCGTTCTTCCCGGTGTCATCTTGATGGAAGCGCTTGCCCAGGCTGCCTGTTGCTGTCTGCTCTCGGAAGACGGCCAGGCCGGGCGCATCGGCTATCTTGCTGGTATCGATAGAGCTAAATTCCGTCGTACCGTGCTTCCCGGCGACACCGTTACTCTCGAGGCCATCATCACGCGCAATTCTTCTCGGATGTGCGTTGCGGATGTGGTAGCACGCGTCGAAGGCGAGGTTTGCGCTCAGGCAACGCAGAAATATGTAATGGCGAAAGTGCAGGAAGAGGGGGAGCAATAATGGCTAAACCCAACGCTTCCGTGGCGGACAGCACGGTCGTATATCAGCTATCGCTGCTCGAGCAGGCAATCAATGCTCCTTTGTTGGTGGTTGGTTACGGCTCTCCCATGAAAGCATGCGTAAAGGCGTGCGTGAAAAACGAGTGCAGCCAGATATGGGTAACAGGTACCAAAGACAAGGAAAAGGGTTTTTCCTGCTCGGGATCTGCACGTGTTGCCTTGTTGGGCGACAAGTTCGATGCTCGTTTGTTCACCAACGTGTATGCGGTTATTCAGGCGGCGAAGATGTGCGGCGCAGGTGCGCTTCTAGTATGCGATACCAATTTCGTAGCCGATCCTCTTTTGCGTATGGTGGCACATCAGAATGGCATCTGCGTGCTTTCTCCCATGGAAAAAGATCGCTCTCATAGCTTGTGGGTGGAATGCCACCCCGATCCTGCATTTGCCGAGCATGAGCCAAATTGGCGCCGTTGCCCCAAATGCAAGATGTACCATGACGAACAGCCCGTTCTGGCAACGGGCGGTGTGTGTCCAACGTGCGGCGAGCTATACCGCCTTACCTCAAGCGAGCGTATTGCGCTGCTGTTTGACGAAGGCTCGTTTGAGGAATGGGACGCTTCTATGGACGAAAGCGATCCGCTCGAATTCCCCCAATTCAACGAGCTTATTGAAAAGCAACGTACACGAAGCGGATTCGATGAGGGTGTGCGCACCGGCAAAGTGAAGCTTGATGGTCGCGAAGTGGCGCTTTGCATCATGGAGTCAACCTTCATGATGGGTTCAATGGGATCGGTTGTTGGCGAAAAAGTAACCCGTGCCGTCGAACGGGCTACCGATGAGGGCTTGCCCCTGTTTATCTTCACCGCATCTGGTGGTGCCCGTATGCAGGAGGGCCTTGTGTCCTTGATGCAGATGGGCAAGATCAGCGCTGCGATCGAGCGTCATAGCCGTGCGGGCTTGCTGTATGTGTCTGTTATCACCGATCCTACCACTGGTGGCGTAACGGCTTCGTTTGCCATGCAGGGCGATATCATCATCTCTGAGCCTCATGCGCTTATCGGTTTCGCAGGTCGTCGTGTAATCCAGGACACAATCAAGCAGACGTTGCCCGAAGGATTCCAGACGGCGGAGTTTGCGCTTGAGCATGGCCTCATCGATGCCATCGTTGAGCGCAGTGATTTGAAGGAATGCCTTTCGCGTATCCTCGCGTTGCATAGTGCTCCGAAGGACGTGGAGCTTGATCAGAATATGGCTCGAGTGGTTCCTGGCGGCGGTGCCGTGCGTGCGATGCTTCGTGCCGCGCAGGATGCCGTCGCTGTTCGCCAAGACGACAAAGTAGAGGAAGGTGCTCTTTCCAGGCTTGCTGGGGAAGTTGGCAAACGCATAAACGTCAAAGGCTCGTTTTCGCTTAAGCGTGCCCTTAAGAAGCGCGGCGTGGCAGATGCCCCTTCGGTAATGCCTTTGAAGAAAGCTTCTTCGAAGGAAGACAACCCTGCCTGGGAAAGCGTTATGATCGCTCGCAACATCCATCGTCCAACTTCGCAGTACTACATCAACCATATGGTTGATGGATTCTTTGAGCTTCATGGCGATCGCATGTTTGCCGATGATGGGGCTATCATCGGCGGCATTGGATGGATCGACGGTATGCCTGTCACGGTGGTCGCTGAGGAAAAAGGCGCCGATTTGAAACAGCGTATTGCTCGCAATTTTGGCTGCCCTCAGCCCGAAGGCTACCGTAAGAGCCTTCGTTTGATGCAGCAAGCGGAAAAATTCGGCCGTCCTATTGTGTGCCTGGTTGATACTCAGGGTGCATTCTGCGGTATGGAAGCAGAAGAGCGCGGTCAGGGGAATGCAATCGCCGACAACCTGGTTGCCATGGCGGGTCTTACCGTTCCTGTTGTATGCATCGTTTTGGGCGAAGGCGGTTCGGGCGGCGCATTGGCGCTTGCCATGGGTAATCGCGTTGCCATGCAGGATCATGCGGTATATTCGGTTCTTTCGCCTGAAGGCTTTGCCTCGATTTTGTGGAAGGATCGTACCCGTGCTGCTGAAGCGGCCGCCGTTATGAAGATGAGCGCCCGTGAAGCGTGCGATATGGGCATTATCGAAGAAGTGGTAAGCGAAGGGGACGGGCCCGCTCACGAAAACCCCGAACAGGCTGCTGCTTATGTGGAAGAGTTCGTGACGCGTTCGTTACGGGAGCTGTATCGCTTGAGCCCTGAAGAGCTTCGCGATCAGCGTTATGAGCGTTTCCGCGCGTTCTAAAGCCAAACCGTTCTATAAACGAACATGTTCTAGGCATCCTAGCTGGGAAATCTGGCTTGGGTGCTTCTCTTTTATGGAGAATAAACGTAAAATACGAACCAGGGATCACAATTTAAGAGAGGGAGAAAATTATGGCTGAACCACAATACGTCGTTATTGCAGGGTTTCCAAACGCCGACTTCATGGCGGTAGCTTTGGACAAGGATGGCGCTGCAATCTCCGAGAAGACGTTCAAGCCCGTTGATTTCATGCGCGAGATGGAATCCTTCTTGGAGGCCTATCCTGCACCTGAAATCAGGATGATTGGTCCTAAGGACTATGCGGTTGAGTACAAGAAGATGCTCATCAAGGGTAAATATGTTACCGAGCATCCCGGTATTCCGATCGAAGTTCTGTATCGCGGCGGATACGCGTAAGAAATAAGGCGGCTATTCAAGCCGCCTTATTTTATGCTTATGTTCCTTTTAGTTGGATATGCCCCGTTGCAATCGCGAAAACTTCATGCGTCTTTCGCGAGTTCTGCTCCGTTGCGCCGAACCGCCCATTGACGCCGCTTGGAATTCCGTGCGTCTTGCGCGGTATGTTCTGTTGCGTTTCTTCGTCCATCATGAAAACAAAAAACTCGGTGTCTCTGCAACTTTTTTGCGATTAGGGGCTCTCTTCTGTCCCTCAGAGTCGTTTAATGGCTGATTTTCAGCGTTTTCACGCTAAAATCTGCGATTAGGGAGCTTGCGGCAATTGCCAATCGCAAAAAAGTTGCAGTCCGCGCCGCTTTTTTGTTTTTAAGCTCCCAAGATGTTTTAAAAGCGGTGCCGTGGATGGGGTTGATTTGGCGTGCTTTAGTCAACTGTGTTGCGTGCTGTAGGTGGGGTAGATCTGACGCAGTGTTTTAGGCAGAGTGGACCGGATTCTGCGTTGTGGACGCCTTCGGGCACGGCGCTGCGAGGCGGCTCGGTATCGTGATGAGGTGGTCGGAGCGAAGCGCTGTGTTTGAAGACAGGGTCTGGCTATCGGTTGATTATGCGGTACCAATGAAGCGCCCGTGAAGCATTGCGCTTGCGATTCGTTGCTTGCGGATTTGTGCGGGTTGGGTCGGTTTGACGTTATGGAGCGCAAAGCTAAAACGGGGTTCGGCAATAGCCGAACCCCGTTCGCGTCGGTAGATTCTGATTTTCTAACTTAACTAAGTCCCAGCCAGAAGGCGATTTTGGGAGCATATCCCATGATGAAGATGATGATGATCAGCACGGGGATGCCGTAAGAAACCCATATGCGAGACCAGGCAGGGAACTTGATACCGATACCGGTGTCTGCCTCCTTCAGGAAGTTATCCCAGCCCCAACCGTATCGACGGGTGCAGAACAACACGAACACGAGTGCGCCCAAAGGCAGCATATTGTTAGACACGATAAAGTCCTCGATGCTCTGGATATCGCCAATGGCGGGAATGGTTACATCGGAAAGCACGTTGAAGCCCAGCGCGCAGGGCAGACTCAGTACCAGTACCAAAATGCCGTTGATGGCAACAGCGCGGCGTCGGCTAATTTCCCATTTGTCCATGCTGAAGCTGATGAGGTTTTCGAACACCGCAATAACCGTAGAAAGTGCGGCAAAGCTCATGAAGACGAAGAACAGTGCACCCCAAAGGCTGCCAAGAGGCATTTGGGCGAATACCAAGGGCAGCGTTACGAATACCAGCGAAGGACCGGAATCGGGCGTTACGCCGTAAGCGAAGCATGCGGGGAAGATGATGAGTCCTGCAAGGATGGCCACTACCGTGTTGAGGGCGGTTACCGAAACTGCTTCGCTCATCAGGCGTCGATCTTTATTGATGTACGAGCCGAAGATCTCCATGGCGGCGATACCCAAAGAAAGTGAGAAGAACGCTTGGCCCATAGCTGCATAAACCGCTTCTCCGAACGTTGCTATGCCGCCTTCGAACATACGGCTGAAATCAGGAATAAGGTAGAACGCGATGCCCTCTGCGCCGCCAGGAAGGGTGGTGGTGCGGATGCACAGGACGATCATTACCACAAACAGGATGGCCATGAGCCATTTGGTGATGCGTTCTACACCTTTCTGAAGGCCTAGGCTGCATACGGCAAAACCAATAGCGATAGCAGCGATCATCCAGCCAATAAGCTCACTTGGGTTGGCAAGAAGTGCGTTGAATACATTGCCCGCCACTTCAGTGCTTGCCCCATCAAAGGTTCCTGTTGCCATCTTGGGGATATAGGCAAGCATCCAGCCGGCAACGGTGGTATAGAACATCATAAGCAGCATGCAGCCAATGTATCCCCACCATGAAAACCAATGGAATCGACGTTTTGGTTCAAGGATGTCGAAGGCTTGTGCGGCGCTCTTTTGGCTGGCGCGACCTACGGCAAACTCCATAACCATAACGGGTAAACCAAGGATGACCAGAAACACCAGGTACAGGAGCACGAATGCTCCTCCGCCGTATTCGCCGGTGATGTAGGGGAAGCGCCATACATTGCCGATGCCGATGGCGCAGCCAGCGGCGATGAGGATGAACCCGATGCGTGAGGCAAAGTGCTCACGTGAGCTTGCGGCATTTGCCGCAGTATCAAATGCTTTGTTAGTCATAGGTGATAGTCCTGTAATCAGATTAATGCTAAACGTCCAAAATTCTATCATGCATAACACGTTCAGGAAGTGAGCGTTCAGCGGGGAGAGCTGGGAAGGTCGCGTTGGGTCCTTGGAGGGAGGATTGAAGCACGGGAAGTTCTAGGCGCGTTGCCTTGATGACGATATCCCTTTCGTGGCGAGGTGATATGCGTTTTATAAAGTGTGAGTCGATTCAGCCAAGGTGCTGGTTTGGTTCTTTGCCGATAATCCCGTGTGCAGCAAAAAGCCCCTGGATTGCTCCAGGGGCTATAAAGCATGAAAACAGCCTCTTGAGTTTTCGCTATTTCGCCAGGCCAACTTCCTTGAAGTAAGACTCAACATCGTCTTGCCAGGTGGGAAGCTCGGCTCCAAACATTTCCAGCATCAGGCTTTCGAGCTCAACCTGCTCTGCGGTAACCAGATCCGATTCGGGCACCAAAATAGTGTTGGCATCGTAGCCGCAGGTGTTGAGAACATGGGAGAGGAATTCGTAACGGCTTGCCATCCCGCGGCTGGTAACGTGAAGCACACCAGTTGCCTTGCGGTTGATGGCCTTGATCAGGAAGTCAACGTAGGTGGAAATCGAGGTTGGCGAAGCAAGCTGGTCGGTGCGTGCAACAAGGGTTTTGCCGGCAGCTGCAGCGTCAAGTGCGTCTTTTACCTGTCCGCCGTCGATGCTGTATACCCAGGAAGAGCGGATGATGAGGTGGTTGGGCGTGGTGTCGCGCACCATTACCTCGCCTGCGCGCTTCGACTTTCCATAAGGGGTTTCGGGGTGGGGCGTGTCGAATTCATTGGCGGGTTCCGCCATGCGTACGGGGAACACGTCGTCTGTTGAAATCTGCACCATAAGGGCACCAACATTATTTGCGGCAAGTGCAACATTGCGAGCGCCAAGAGCGTTAACTTCGTAGGCATGGATGCGGTTGGACAGGCCGGTTACCGCGCGCGAAATACCTGCGCAGTTGATAACCACATCGGGACGCAGGTCTTGCGCGAAGGCTTCGATGCGCTCGGGGTCGGTAACCATCAGCTCCTTGTCGGTGCCAACAACGGTGCAATTGTACGTGGCCTTTAAGCGCTTGACGATTTCGCGACCCAGAAAGCCTTTGCAGCCAGTGACCCAAATGGTTTCTTTGTAATCCATATCGTTCCTATCGTAGAAGTGCGTTGTGAGTAGGGCAGTGGCTGGCGCATAAGCGCCAGCCCTGTGATTTTAACGCCAAATCGTCGGTTGATGTGGCGTAACGATAAAGCTTAGGCAGTTGCTTTCGTTCCTTCGTTCTTCTTGCCGTGAGCAAGCTTCTGGTAAGCGAATACGCCGAATACAAACAGGAAGCCGATAGCGTTGATGCCGAGTGAGGCTATGCCGTCTGCTTCGGACATGGGAATCATGATGGCAACGCCGGCGACAATAGCGAGTACTCGCAGTACGGGATTGATCTTGCCGAACAGGTAACCCTGAAAACCGGCGGCAACGCCGAACAGGCCGAACAAAGCCATAGCCGTGTTGAGGACGACCATGTAGGGCTCAACAGGGACTTGCATGATAAGGGCAGGGCAGAAGGCGAACACGAATGGAACAATGTACGCCGCGATGCCCAAGCGCGATGCGGTTACAGCGGTCTTCATCGGCTTCGACTTTGCAATAGCACTGCCTGCGTAGGCTGCCAGGGCGACAGGAGGCGTAATGTCTGCCAGGATGCCGAAGTAGAACACGAAGAAGTGAGCGCATACCAGCGGCACACCCAATTGAATCAGGATGGGAGCGCAGGTGGCAGCCATGATGCAATAGTTCGCCGTGGTGGGAACACCCATGCCCAGAACGATGCAGCAGAGCATGGTGAGAACCAGGCCGATGATAAGGAAGTCGCCAGCAGCAAGAACGATTGCGTTAATGAGCATGGAGGCCAGGCCGGTAACGGTGATGCAGCCAGCAATCATGCCAGCAAGGGCGCATGCTACGGCAACGGCAATGGAGTTGCGGGCGCCTGCAGCGAAAGCATCGGCTGCGGTCCACAGAGCTGTTTTGCAGGTTTCAAGCAAAACGCTACCGAAGGTGTCTTCTTCGGTGCGCTCTTCCCAGTTGGTGAGCAGGAAGTGGATGAAACCGATAACAAATGCCACGAAGATGGAGATGGCGGCAGATACAGCCATGGTATAAATGCCGGCCGATACGATCCAAACAAGAACGACAAGAGGAATGATGAGATAGCAGTTCTTCAGCAGGTAGATCCAGGTGGGAAGTTCGTTGAAGGGGATGCCCTTCAGACCACGTGCCTTTGCTTCCAAATGTACGGTGCAGAAGATGCCGCCGAAGTACAGAAGCGCGGGAATAATAGCGATGGTGGCAACCTGAATGTAGGGGATACCCATGTATTCAGCCATAAGGAAGGCAGCAGCGCCCATGATAGGAGGCATGATCTGGCCACCCGTGGAGGATGCTGCCTCAACAGCGCCTGCGAATTCGGGACGATAGCCAGTCTTCTTCATCATGGGAATGGTCACCGAACCAGTGGTAACGGTATTGCCAACCGAAGAACCGGAAACCATGCCGCACAGTGCAGAGGAGATTACGGCAACCTTTGCCGGGCCGCCGGACGACCAGCCAGCCAGGCGGTTTGCGAAGCTGATGAAGAAGTTCGCGATGCCGGTGCGCTCAAGGAAAGCGCCGAAGATGATGAATAACACAATGTAGGTGTAGCACACGTTGGTAGGGGTGCCGATAACGCCGCTGGTGGTGTAGAACAGCTTCTGCACGATGTTGCTCAATGCGCGATACGCGTCTGCACCATGGCTGAACTGCCAGTAGAAGGCGTAGATCAGCAAGCAGCCCACCACCACGATGATCGGGATGCCAACGCAGCGGCGGCAAAGCTCGATAAGCACAGCAATGCCGCAGATGCCTAGAACCACCTCGAGGGTGCCAATACGGGTGCCCATCATCATGATATCGACGGCGTTAACCGAGAAGTACACGAACGACCCAGCGCCTACCACCATGAGGATGATGTCGTACCATGGGATGTGGTTGGGGGAGTGGCCCGTTTTCTTAACCGGATACATCAGATAGCCGATGATGATGACGAATGCTAAGAAGCGTGCTAAGCGAGTTTCGGCCTGTTCGACGCTGAACAACGTCATGAGTAGGCAGTATACCGAAAACAGAACCATCACCGAAGTGATGATGGCTTTCGGAACGCCCTGCCAGATGCGCGTGTTCGACTCGCGGTCGTACTTGCGCATGACCTCGTCGACGTTGACGTCCTCGTTGGAAGGTACAACGGTTTCATCTTTTTTGACGTCGCTTTTCTTCCTGATGTTCATCTTGTCTGTTCCAAATATGCTCATAGCTCTCCTTAAGGGGGACGATTTGCACATGCTTTGGGTGCGAGGTGCGTTTTTGCAACGATATGCGGCAAAAACGCACCTCGCGCACAAAGCTCTGAGTGCTAAAGCAGGGTCGCAACGATATTCGCTGCGACCCTGGCTGTGTGCTCTGCCGTTAAAGCGTACGGCTTGCCTATTAGGCGATTAAGCGGTGGGAACCTCTACGTTCTGCTCCTTGAAGTACTTGGCAGCACCTGCGTGATAAGGAACAGAGGTGATGGAAGTAGCGGTTTCAAGGTCGAGTTCCTTGTACTTAGCGTGTGCGTCAGCGTTGTTCTGAGCGCCGTCGAACAGGGACTTGGTGAAGTTGTAGACGTCGTCTTCGCTTACGGAGTTGTTAGCAAGAACAACAGAGAGAACGGAAACGGTGGTGGTGTCAGCGTCCATGCCGCTGTAGGTTCCAGCGGGGATGGTTGCAGCTGCATAGTAAGGAGAGGTTTCCTGAAGCTTGGCGATGTGCTCAGCGTCCATGGATACCAGGTATGCCTGCTTGGAGGTGGAAAGGTCGGTGATAGCGGTGGTGGGAGCGCCAGCAACGATGAATGCTGCGTCAACCTTGCCGTTCTTCAGGGAGTCGGCGGAGTCAGCGAAGTTCTGATATACAGCGGAAATGTCCTTTTCAACATCGATGCCATAAGCGCCAAGGATGTCTACTGCGTTGAAGTAAACGCCGGAATTTGCAGCGCCAACGGAAACGGTCTTGCCCTTCAGGTCGGCAACGGACTTGATGTCAGCGTTGCAGGTAACGATCTGAACCTGCTCGGGGTACAGAGCTGCAACAACGGAGAAGTCCTTGTAAGCTGCACCGTCGAAGAGGTTGGTGCCGTTGTAGGCATAGGTTGCAACGTCGGTCTGGCAGAATGCGAGTTCTGCTTCGTTGCTTTCAAGGGACTGGATGTTTGCCTTGGAGCCTTCGCTGGAAAGAGCGTTTACCGTGATGCCAGCGTTGTTGGTTGCGTACTGGGCAAGAACGCTACCGTAAGCGTAATACGTGCCAGACTCGCCACCGGTTACGAAACGCAGCTCCTTGCTGCTCTTGCTGTCGCTCGACGAGCTGTTGCTTCCGCAGCCAACCAGTGCGAGTGCCATGCACGCGGCGCAAGCTGCAACGAAAATAGCCAGAAGCTTTTTCTTCATGTCCTTCTCTCTTTCTTTTACGTTTTGCTGAAAGTGAAAGTCGAACGCCTCGGTGTTGGGTTTGTCCGATCTTGCATAAGATTGCGATCGCAAACCCAACATCGAGAGCGTTCGGGCTTTCGTTATTTGACAATTTTACGTGAACTAACCGTTTATTTTTTGTAAAAGCATGATTAATTTTGTTATGCAACAAAATTCATTGGATAGCGGTATTCTGTTAACGATGAACGGCATGTTACGTTTTGCATGCTGGGGTACGCTCGGTGGGGTTGGTTCGACAATCGTTGTTGCCGTGTTGGGTTTGGTCTCGAAGACGGCCCTTCATCCGGCTCCGCTAAGCGAAAGGGCGCGCGTTTTTTTGTGTGCCTACCTATACTAATAGCTTCGTAATACGTAGTAAGGAAAGGCAGCTATGGCGCTCGAAGGCTGGGACTGGTTTATAAAGCTTGCGGAAAACGAGAACTTCACGAAGGCTGCCGATGAGCTTCAAATCTCGCAGCAGACGTTAAGTGCGCGTCTCGTTTCGCTTGAGCGCAATCTGGGGGCCAAGCTGGTGGTGCGTGGTACTCCTATTTCCCTTACCTCGGCAGGTAAAGTGTTCTTACTGTATGCGCGTGAGCAGCGTCAGGCTCAGCAGGACATGATTCGCCAGATCGGTGAAGTGGCTGGTGGTGGTGCGGGTGTGTTGAAGGTGGGCATTTCCCACACACGTGGCAGCTATCTTATGCCCAAGGTGATTCATCGCCTTTCCGAAGAGTTGCCAGCGGTCAGCGTGAAGCTTATCGAAGATACCAACCGAAATCTCCTGCGCAGTGCTGAGCGTGGCGAGGTTGATGTCGCTATTGCGCGTTTCGAGGGCACGTGCCCTGGCGTGGAGGTCGAACCTATTTATAAGGAAGAAATCGTCTTGGCGGTTCGGTCCGACGTGCTTTCGAAGGCTATGGGAACCAGCTCTGAATCAGCTATCAGCATCCTGAAGGAGGAGGGCATCGGCGCGCTGAAGAAGTGCCCCTTCATCCTTGGATCGGTTGATGATATATCAGGGCGCGTCGCCTATTCCGAGCTTCGCAACGCTGGCATCAAGCCTCGTGTCGTGGCTACCAGCGGCAATATGCCCACCTTGCTTTCCCTGTGCTCTGAGGGGTTGGGAGCGGTATTCTGCCCTACCGATATGCTCGATTATTCCCCTATGGCAAGTCCTGATTTGCTGCGTATCCCCCTTTCTTCCCAGTCGAGCTACACCATCGAGCTGGGCATTCCATCGCGTTCCGAGCGTTGGCAGGTGGTTGATTCTTTCCGTCGTATTCTGCTGGAGGTTACGGCGGAAAAGTAATTTCTCTTCCTTCAAGCAAATCGGCAGTTGGTCTGCTCTCTTAAAGACGGTTCAGTACATGGGCGAAATTCAAAGAGGCTAGTTGCATATTGGTTTTTTGAATAAGCCGTGCGCCGTCGGTGGTCGGCGTAGCAAGATCTTGCTATCTGTATTTCATTGAGCCCGGAGCAATGTTTTGCTTCGGGCTCTTGCTCTTTAGGGGCGGTGTTTGCAAGAGTGCAGGGCGGCGCCTCTTGTCATTGTTTACCCCTCGATGCGGATTAAGTCGACATTTAGCTGCGTTGTTCGATTAGTCCACAAATGGGGAGTTTCTGTAAAGGGATTGATGGATGAAGGGCTATCCGCGGTAGCAAGATACAATAACTGGGTTCTGTGTGTTCGGTATCTGCGCGCTCGTTGTTTCAGGGGCGCAGTTGTGATTGTTATGCAAGGAGGTGTTCCTCAACGTGAAGAATGCCCTACGCGTTCTAAGGCGTGACTATCTGCGTTTGCTCAAGGCGCCGGCTGCTCTGGTGGTCGTGTTCGTCTTGGTGGTGCTGCCCTCTCTCTACACCTGGTTCAACGTAGAAGGTTTTTGGAACCCTTACGACAATACGGGAAACATCCGTGTGTGCGTGGTCAACGAAGACGAAGGTGCCTCAACCGACATAATGGGAGACCTTGATCTGGGCAGCCAGGTGGTTGATCAGCTTCGCGACAACGATCAACTCGGTTGGACTTTCACCGATCGCGATACCGCTATGGAGGAAGTGAAATCGGGGAAAGCCTATGCGGCGTTTATCATTCCTTCGGATTTCAGCTATGACGTCACTACGTTTCTGACGGGCGACATCACTCAGCCAAAGCTCGAGTATTACGTAAATGAAAAAGCGGGTGGTGTTTCGACCAAGGTTACCGACACGGGCGCGAACACCTTGGATGAGACCATCAATTCCACCTTTGTCTCTACGGTCAGCGGCGTAGTTGCTGAAGAAATCGATGGGGGTCTGAAGCAGGCTGAAGGCAATATCGGCGATGCGCGAACCTCTATCGAAAAGCAGCTGGACAAAGCCAACGCCTCGCTTTCCGACGCGAGAAACGCGGTTAGCGATTTGTCATCTGCCTCGAATGACCTTTCCTCTAAGACCAGCGATGCAAAAAACAAGCTGCAGGGAGCCAAAGGCGATATTGCAAACTTGAGTCAGCAGCTCTCAGAGGCTTCCAGCTTGCTTTCTGAAACCCAGCAGGCGCTGGGTCCCTTTGTAGTTCAGATGACGGGCGTGTTGGATCAGTCTTCCAATCTCGCTTCTCAGGCTGCTACTAACGCAAACGCTGCTGTGGGCAAGGTTAACGAATCTATTTCAGGCGCAGAGGGCACGATTGATGCAGCGGTTGCCCAGGGCGAAGCAACGGTGAAGATGAACACTGCCATAATTGCCTCGCTGCGGTCGCTTGAGCAAACGCCCGGTTTGAGCGATGAGACGAAGCAGGCCATCGAGGAATCCGCCAAGACCCTTGAAGCTCAGAACAACTCGCTGCAATCTGCCGTTGCCGGCGTGAAGGATACCTATCCAGCCTTGAAAGCGGCATCGAACGATATAGCTTCGGCATCCGAAAAAGTGAATACCGCTTTTCAGGGGACGCTTGAAAACACCGCCAAATACCGCGGTACGCTCACCAGCGAAACGCTTCCGGCGCTAAGCGATAGCACTACAAAACTCTCGAATGCTCTTTCGGGCCTTTCGACGGCGGTGTCCAACCAGTCGCTGCTTATTGACCAGTCCATGATTGCGCTCGATCAGCTTAATTCTGCGCTTCAGACCACGGCTTCTGCGCTCGGTCAAACCGATGGCGTGCTTGCTGGCTTTCAAGATGATATCGATACGATTAGAACCGATCTTGTTGCCTTGGGCACCGCTAACACTTTGCGGGACTTGCTTGGCGAAGACGGCTTGAATCCCGAAAAGATTGCCGACTTCATGCTTTCGCCGACCGAGCTTCAGACCGAAGAGCTGTATTCGGTTAATGCTTATGGTTCCGCAATGGCCCCATTGTTTATGAACATGACGTTGTGGATCGGCGTATTCATGCTTTTGGTCATTTTGCGTCAAGAAGTCGACGATGAGGGCATCCCCAATCTTTCTTCGCGCGAAAGGTATCTGGGCAAATGGTTGTTCCTTGCGCCCTTGGTTTCTCTTCAGGCCGCGGTGTGCTGCGCTGGCAACCTGTTCTTGGGCGTTCAGGTGGCAAGCGTGCCCCTGTTCTTCTTGACGGCGATGTTTGCATCCTTAACTTACCTGTGTATCCAGTATGCTCTCTCGGTGTTGCTGCAGCATGTTGGCAAGGGCCTCTGCATCATTCTCATCTTTGTGCAGATCCCAGGCGCTACGGGTCTGTATCCCATTGAGATGACTCCCGATTTCTTCCAGACTGTGTATCCGGCATTCCCGTTCACGTATGGCATTAATGCATTGCGCGAAACTATTGCTGGCTTTTACGGATTGCAGTGGCTTGGTGAAATGGGGATGCTGCTGCTCTATTTCTTGGCGTTCTTCGCCGTTGGCTTTCTGCTGCGCCCTTACCTCACCAATGTGAACCGTATGTTCAGCAAGCAGATTGCTGCGAGCGATATCCTGAATGGCGAGGAAGCAAAGCTTCCCGCGCGTCGCTATCGAATGGATCAGCTGTTCCGTGTTTTGGCTGACAGACAAGAGTATCGCAGTCAATTGGCAGAAAGCGCCAAGCGCTTCATGGGCTTGTACCCACGTCTGAGGCGCGGTGGTTTCTTCTTTGGCTTGGCGGTGCCCGCCATCGTTACTCCTCTTTTTTCCCTCTTGGGCTTCGAGAAGGTGATCATGCTTACGTGTTGGTTGATCTGGCTGGTTGCCATCATCATCTTCCTAGTTGTGATCGAATTCATTCGCGATCGTTTGGCTCACGAAGTTGCTCTTGACGATCTGTCGGATGATGAGTTGCGAGAGCTGTTTCAGGCGCGCGATGGCGTTTCGAGCTCTCCGGCTCCGCAGCCGGTTGATCTGAAAGGCGGGTTGAAGTAATGAAAGTGATCCGCCAGCTTTTTGTCGATGACATGAAGCGTATCTTCAGCAACCTGATTACCGGTCTTATCGTTTTGGGCTTGGTGTTGCTGCCTTCTATTTTCAGCTGGTACAACGTGCTGGCATGCTGGGACGTGTTTCACAACACTGGCAACCTGAAGGTTGCGGTGGTGAATAACGATGAGGGCTATCAGAGCGATTTGGTTCCCATGAAAGTGAACATGGGCGAGCAGATTGCCAGTTCGTTGCGTGCCAACGAGCAGATGGATTGGATATTCACGGACGAAGATGATGCTATCGACGGCGCAAAATCAGGTAAATACTATGCGGCAGTGGTTATCCCCGAAAGCTTCAGCAAAGACATGATGACGTTCTATTCGGGCGAATCGGACCATGCAGACCTGATTTACTACAGCAACGAAAAGAAGAACGTGGTTGCTCCGAAGCTTACCGATCAAGGTGCCAGCAAGGCGTCCGATATGGTGAACCAAGTATTTGCCAAAACGCTCGCCGAAGTGGGCATGAACGTTGCTTCTTCGTTGCTGAAGTATTCGGATAATGCCAATGTCGACAGTCGATTGGGCGATTTGGCGAACCATGTAGACACCATGGGCGGTCAGATGTCCGATGCTTCGCAGACGCTGAGAACCTATGCTCAGGTACTCGATGCCTCTCAATCTTTGGTAACGGGGTCGGCTGAGCTTTTGGGCCAGGCAGGTGATACTGCGGCTCAGGTGATGGATTCTGCCAACCAAGCAAAAGACTCCGTCTCTTCCATGGGAGATGCCCTGAAAGCGTCAAATGCCGCTTTGGGTGAGGCTATTTCCAACAGTGCTGCCGGTTACGAAGGGGTCTCAAGCGCGATCGATCAGGCCTTCAGCTCTGCCAATACCCTTGCGGGTACCTCTGCGAGCAGCTTGGACAATCAGGCTTCTTCGATTGAGGCTCAGGCTTCGCAATTCGAGTCTCTGGCAAATCAGGTAAGAAGTTTGGCAAATTCGCAGAGCGATCCCGATTTGAAGGAAACGCTCACGCAGCTTGCTGTGCAGCTGCAGGCCTCTGCCGATTCCCAGAAAGCGTTGGCGGACGGCTTGCGTACGGCTGCTGATTCCATCAGGGCCGATGCTTCTTCGGCTCAAGCCGAGCATGACAAGGTAAGCGCTCTTGCTGCTCAGGCGAAGAACAGCGTAGGCCAGCTTTCCGAGGACTACAACAACACCATCAAACCTCAGCTCGATGCCTTGATGGGTCAAGTTTCCGCTATGTCCGGCTCGCTTTCCTCAAGCGCATCAACGCTTGGTTCGGTGGGGGACGATCTGCAGAATGGCGCCGATTCCCTCGCTGGTCGCATTGCAGCGTCTAAGCAGAAGCTGCTCGACACGGCATCCGATTTGGATGATTCAGCGCAAAAGCTCACTTCGCTTTCCACCGCTATGCGTGAGGCCCTTTCTTCAGGTGACCTTGAGCAGCTGCGCACGGTGCTTTACTCCGATCCGGACGCCCTTGCCTCGGCATTGGCGGCCCCTGTGCAGCTTGAGCGCAATGCGGTATTCCCGGCAGACAATTTTGGTTCTCAGATGGCTCCGTTGTACACCACGTTGGCTTTGTGGGTTGGCTCGTTGTTGTTGGCAGTTGCTATCAAGGTGGAGGTGTCGCGCAAAGCTCAGATAAAGCTGGGGTATCCAAAACTGCACCAGCTGTTCTTGGGGCGTTTTGGCGTATTTGCCTTCGTTTCCCTGTGTCAAACCACAGTTTTGGCTTTGGGCAACATGTTGTTCCTGCAGGTACAGGTGAGCGATCCATTGCTTTACCTTATTTGCTTCTGGTTAGCGGGTTTGGTGTTTACCTTCATCATTTATTCGTTGGTGGTATCGTTTGCCAACTTGGGTAAGGCTATTGCCGTCTTCCTCCTCATCATCCAGGTAACCTCTGGCGGAGGCAGCTTCCCGCTCCAAATGCTGCCCGATTTCTTCCAAGTTCTCAGCCCCTTCCTGCCGGCAACGCATGTTATCAACGCTATGCGTGCAGCCATGATGGGTGTGTACATGAACGATTTCTGGATAGAAATCAGCCTGCTGCTACTGTTCGTTGTGCCGTTCCTGTTGCTTGGATTGGTGTTCCGCAAGCCTTTGATGAAGTTCCTGAATTGGTATATCGAAAAAGTAGAGGAGTCGAAGCTGGTCTGCTAATGAGTCCAGTAACGTAGAGGTCCTCAGCTTGTTCTAATAACAAACCGCCCTTCGTTTCGTGCTGACGCAGAAACGAAGGGCGGTTTCTCGTTACTGGCTTTTCTAGGCGCGTTGTTTTCCGGTGAAAGAATCTATGTCGATGCAGTAGATGTTTGTGCGCGCTAGTGCTTGGTCGGTAAAACCGGCGCTGGCTCCTGGAGCCAGATGGTTCATGATGCGGGTAAGCCCGTAGCGCTTTGCGTCGATGCCTTGGATTCGATGAACGGTGCCTGTGCCCATGATGCTGCGATAGGCGTAGGAATAGGCGCAAGCATAAGGGCCCTCTATTACGCCGTCTTCGATATCCATCTCGATGGCAACGCGCGGTTCGCGATTGAAAAGCTCTGCCTTGCGCCCCTCGGATGCCGAGTGCACCCATAGCGCCAGGCGTGGGGTGGGGGCATTGTTGGCAGGGCTTTCAGGGTCTGCCCAGTCGTAGCCAAAACTCATGGGGACGATGAACATGCCCTCTTCATCGAGTGCGCCGATGCGTACCGTATGGCAGGCTTCGACAATGGCGTGAAGCTGGTCAACGTTACGTACTTGGCGGCTTGCCTGGCGCATTGGGCGATGCATCGGTGCGGTTTCCACGAGTCCTCCTGTGTTTTGATTGCCATGATGGTATCAGATGCTCTTCGTATGGTGGGTGCTGGCGGATGCTCTTTTCGCGCAAGGCGTTCGGTGCCGGATGGCGTAGTTTCGACCTGCACGTCGTGAGATTCCAGCTTTCCTTAAGGCGTTGTTTTTATGAAATGGCGCAGCCTCGATAGGGAGAGGGTATCTGTTTTTGCAGGTAGGCTTAGGGTCGGTAGAATTCCGATAGGGTAATAAGGAAATAAGCGCGCCTGTACTCGGATTCGGGGTTTTGTGCGTGGTATTCTTCTGTGATGATAAAGGTAACGCTTGGGCTTTCATTGCTCTGAGTCTGAGTGTTTTTCGGAGTATGGCCGCAAGGCCGTCCGCTAAGGAGGTTATTGAATTGGTAGACGTAGAAGAGCTGCGCCGCGCACCTATCGCCATTTTGGGTGGTGGCGCTGTTGGTAAAACCTGTGGTGCCGACTGCGCGTTGGCTGGTCAGGAAGTTCGCATTTGCGACCTGGACCCGTTCTTTGACAATGCGTTGGGCACCGTTATGCGTACGGGTATCACCTTGCAGGACAAGGCGCCGGGAACGCAGACCAAGTACGGGTTCCGTCGCATGGGCAAGGGCGAGTTCGCCCTGGCAACCAATTCCGTTGCCGAAGCGGTGAAGGGCGCCAAGCTCATCGTTGTTGGTATTCCTTCTATTGCTCATGAGGTTTTCTTCCGTGAGCTTATTCCCGTTCTGGAAGACGGCCAGATCGTCCACATCATTCCCGATAATTATGGCAGCTTGAAGCTTCGCAAGATGATGCGTGAAATGGGCTGCACCAAGAACGTTATCATCGGTGGTTGGTCAAGCGCCCCCTATGGCACGCGCGTAGACACTGAAGGCGGCGTTGCCAAGCCCACTTGCTCGTTGGTGTATCGTGCCATTACACTGCGCGGTGCCGCGCTTCCCGCAAAGGACACCGAAGATTTCGTTGAAAGCTCGAAGGCCCTTGGCTGCTTCGATGCCATCACCGAAGGCGATGGTGCAGTATGCGGCGATACCGTTATGGACATCGGCTTCTCCAACGTGAACCCGGTTATCCATGTTCCCGGTACGGTTTTGGGTGTATCGACGATGGAAAACTTTGGCACGGTCCTGGACAAGAACATCCACGACTACTCCATCTACTCCCATTCTTTCTGCCCCTCTATTTCCGAAGTTCAGTATCAGTTCTATAACGAGGAAATTGCTCTGGCGGAAGCTATGGGCGTTGGTATCCAGCCTTTTAAGAAAGAAGTGTTCTACCAGCGCACCAGCGTTCTGGGTGAAGAGTACATGGGCGAGGGCTGCAACGTTCCCTTCGAAGAGCAGTGGGAAGTCGGTTTTGCTACCGGCCCCTTCACCATCAAGAACCGCTATGTAACCGAAGATGTTCCCGTTGGTTGCCATGTGTACCATGAGCTGGGCAAGAAGTTCGGTGTTCCCACGCCGATCATCGATTCCATGATCGTTTTGGGTGGCGTTATGAACAAGACCAACTTCTTCGAGACCGGTCTTACCTTGGATGAACTGGGCATTGGCCATATGACAAAGGAGCAGATGCAGGCTTATCTGCGCGAGGGCGAATACGTAGCTCCCGAGGGCGAGTAAATGAGTAACTGGAAAAGCGCATACGGTGCGCTTGAGACGAAGGCGGAGGTTCGTGGCATCCACGGGCTTCCGCCCCGTAGTTTTTCTGGGCAGGTGCTCGGCATCATTGCCGTGAAGCTGGATTACCCCAAGCTTCCGGGCAACGTTGCCAATGCGTGCACCTTCAACTATCCCGTGTGCTACGAAGTGGTTGATTTCGAGATAGAGCAACTGTTTGCGGGCGATCCCGCCATCAAGCAGATGATTATCGAAGCCGCTAAGAAGCTGGAGGCGCAAGGCGTGCGCGCCATTATCGGCGCATGCGGTTACTTCGCCCATTTCCAGAAAGATGTTGCGGCGACAGTTGATGTCCCCGTATTCATGTCCAGCTTGTGCCAGCTACCGGTTATCAAAGCAGGCTTTTCCCAGGCGGGCTCTATCGCGGTGTTTGCCGCCGACGGCTCCAGCTTGAATGACGATTTACTTGCTCAGGTTGGCAGCAACACCGAAAGGCTCATTGTTCAGAATGTGGGCGATATGGAAAGCTTTGCTCCCATTCGCTGGGGTGGACATGAGCTTGATAATGGCAAGCTTACCGATGATCTATGCAGCTTAGCGAAGGATTTGTGTCAGCAGCATCCTGATATTAAGGCCATCTTGCTTGAGTGCAGCGACTTGCCTCCTTATTCGGCGGCGATTCAGAAGGCAACGGGTTTGCCCGTGTTCGACTTCATCACGCTTGCAAATTGGGTTGCCAGCGCCGTTCTGCAGAAAACCTATACCGGCTGGTTCTAGCCGGCGAAGGCGGAGCGTCGTGCTCTTGGCTCGTGCTCCCAAGGCGATGATAGGCGTTTTGCCGAATGTGCCCTTTATGGGCGGAAGCGAAGGCGCAAGCAATGCCGTTGGTGGAAACGCGCCTTTTCGGGGGGGGGGTGCTCCTATAGCTCCGCCAAGAGGGACCCGTCCTTTCGATGGGCGTTTTCGGCAGCGCTGACGCAGGACCGGCCGGGCCTGCGGCCTCCGCCTGAGGTTCTGCGCCCGCTTGCTCACGGTTCTGGAATCCAGGCCCAGTTCTGCGCAGCATTCCGTTGCCGGCCTGCCCGTCGAGATGATGTAGTCGGCGGCCCCTCGGGGCTTGGCCGGACTGCAGGCCATGCGCCGGATGACCGC